>ERZ1370068.4387-contig-3462_pt1 | contig 46417 bp, 53 predicted proteins | sample MGYA00561227_ERZ1370068 | MGnify/ENA primary metagenome ERZ1370068 (study PRJEB38410, sample SAMEA6850437) | metagenome | study: Metagenomic assessment of the ecological functions of the soil: analysis of the soil microbiota associated with the... | reverse complement strand
GACGGATCTCTGCCGGGCGCTGCGGCAGGTCCTCCGCGCGCTGCGCTAGTCGGCGCGCGAGGTCCGAGACCGAGGGCGGCGAGGACGGGCGGAGGTGGGCACGCCCTCGTGGGCCCATCCGCGCAGGGCTAGTAGGCGTCGAGCATCCCGGCGAGCTCCGCGGGCGGGCAGTACATCCCCGGCCGACGGTCCTTCGGGAATCGGCTCGTGCATGACCTTCCACGGCAAGCACGTCCCGGCGCCGCGGCCCACGCCCTCGCGCACGTTGAACAGTCGCTCGAGGTTGATGATCCGCTCGCCGACGCGCTCGAGCTCCTCGACGTCCACGCTCCAGCCGGTGACCGCGCGCACCATCGCGCGCGTACGGCTCGCCCACGAACAGGCCGAAGCCCCGCTCGGAGGTGAAGCGGCACAGGACGAGCGAGTCGCCGACGGCCGTGAAGTTCTGGCTGCGCGCGGCGAAGGCGGGCTTGTCGGCCGGTCCCCGGCGGTCGAACCGTCGGCGCGTACTGCGGCGTCGGCCGCGTGTCGTGGTGACTGCCGCCGCGAGTCGCGGTGGCGTAGCCGATCGACAAGCCCTTCAGGGCGCGCGCCGAGTGCGCCGGCAGCTCGAGGCGCTTGACCGCGTAGACCAGGCGCGTCGCCTCCGGATGGCACGGACTCCGGCGAGCCGCCAGGCGCCTCGGCCAGGCGCGCGCCGAAACCCTCGTGCGGGCCGGTCATGCTCCACCGAGCTCAGCATGCCGCGCCAGTCGCCCCACCCGAAGGGCACGCCGACGTCGGCCGGCGTGAGCCAGCCCCGCTCGAGCGCCTCGGCACACGAACGCCAGCGTCACGCCCATCGAGATCGTGTCCATCCCGAGCAGGTCGCAGAGGTCGTTGGCGAGGATCAGCGCCTCCGGATTGGCGATGCCCAGCATCGGGCCCAGCGCGAAGATCGACTCGTACTCCGGCATCTTGGCCCGGGTGCCGGCAAACTCGCCTTCCGCGATCGCGTACTGCTTGCCGCACGCCACCGGACACTTCAGGCACGTGGTGTCGCGGTCGTGATAGTGCTCCTTCAGCGACTCGCCGCCGACCGCGCGGGCCTCGGCGAAGACCTCGGTCTTGCAGGTTGTAGGCTGCCGAGCGCGCCCGAGCGCGTTGATCGGGCCTGACGAGAAACGGCGTGCCGAAGGTCGGAGAGCGCCTTGGTCCCGGTCGCGCAGCGGCTCGCGCGTCTCGTCGAGCAGCGCCTTGAGCGCGGCCGGATCGGCGATCGCCGTCTTGCGCGCGCCGCGGACCACCACCGCCTTGACGTTCTTGCTGCCCAGCACCGCGCCGATGCCCCCGCGCCCCGAGACGCCCTCGCGGTTCTTCCAGTAGTGCGCCATGCGCCGCGAAGCGGACCCGCTGCTCGCCGGCCGGGCCCGATGGCGATGGCGTCCGCGTCGGCGCCTCCGCCTCGAGCAGCGCGTTCACCGCCTCCCGCGCGTCGAGCGTCCCCACAGGCTCGGCGGCCGGCTTCAGCTGCGCTCCGCCTCGTCGACGCTGACGTACGACGGCGCCGCGGCGCGGCCGGTGATGACGACGGCGTCGAAGCCGGTGCGCTTGAGCGTGGCGGGAAGCGGCCGCCGAAGGTGGAGTCGAAGAAGAGCCCGGTGAGCGGCGACTTGGCCGCCACGCACGCGCGGCTGTTGCCGGGGACCGTCGTGTCGGTGACGGGCCCCACCGCGAAGACGACGGCGTTGGCAGGATCGAACGCGTCGATGCCGGCTGGAACGTGGTCGAGCAGCACGCGGGCGGCCAGTCCGTTGCCGCCGAGCAGCGCGCGCGCCGTGTTCTCGGCCAGCGCCACGATGCGCGTCGCGCCGGTGGTGCAGTCGACGAACAGCAAGCGCCGACCGCCGTAGCCCCTGCATGGCCCGGCTATCTTACCCGGTGTTACCGGCTGAGTGCGGCGAGACCCTCGCGAGCGGCGAACGGAGATATCGACCGGCAGACCCTTCCTGGGCGAGCAGCTTGGCGATAGGCCCGCTCGGCGGCGTCCTTCTGCTTGGCGGCCGCGAAGCTCCGCGCGGCGGAGACAGCGCCTTGCGGCCCGGCGTCGAGGTGGGCGCCACGTAGGCGGCCGTCAGATAGTACTCGGCGCGCCGCGGACGGGCCCCCCTTCACCGGCGCAGGCGTCGCCTGATGCCGCGGGCGGCCTCGGCCACGGTCGCGGTGTCGTCGCTCTTGAGCAGCCCTCGAACACGCCGCGGGCCTGGCTCCACTGCCGATCCTCCACGAGGCAGGCGGCCGTGGACTCGAGCAGGGCGGGCCTGCTCCCCTGCAGTCCCTGTCCTACGCGCGCCGCGCGGGCGTAGTCCTCGAGCGCGCCGCTGCGATCGCCGCCCGCCGCGCGCATCCGCGCCGAGCAGCAGCGTGGCCCGCGCGTCGTTCGGCGACCGCCGCCAGCACCTGATCGACCTCGCGGCGCGCCCTCGTCCGCCTTGCCGGTCTCGAGCAGCGCCTCGGCCACCCGCACGCGACCCGCCTCGGCGAACGGACTCCGGGGATAGCGCCTCGCGCAGGAGCAGGTCGGCCTTGAGGGCAACGGGCCACGCCGCCGCCGACGCCGCGCCGGCTGCGACGCGCTCGAGCCCGTCGTCGGCGGCTTCGTGCGCCGGGTAGGTCGTCGACCAGGCGGCGCGCGTAGTCGAGCGCGCCCCGGCCAGCCCTTCTCCGCGACGGAGATGCCGGTGAGCACGTACAGCAACGCGCCGCCCTGGCTGCGCGCTCCGCGCACCCGGCGGCAGGCTGCCTGAGCGCGGCCAGCGCGGGCTTCTTGAAGTCGCGCCCGCCGCTCTTGCCGTAGGCGATCGCGGCGAGACCGTACTCGGCGGCCGGCGATCACGTCCGGCGTGCCGGTGTCACGCGCCTCGGTGAAGCTCTTGCCGGCGTCGTCCCAGCGGCTGCGGCTCATCGCCACGGCGCCCAGGCCGAGGCTCGCGAACGGGCCCATGCCGTCGCGCTGCGGCCAGCGTGAACTCGCGCTGGGCCCCCGAACGAATCGCCGCTGCTGAGCAGCGCGGCGCCGAAGCGCGACGTGGGCGCGACCGGAACAGCGCCGGGAACGACGCGCGGCCGAGCCAGTCACGCAGCGCGGTCTGCGCGCGCCGCTGGGTCGCCGGTGCGCACGAGCAGGATGCCGCGATTGAGTCGCGGCGAAGTCGGTGCGCGGGTTGCGTCGGATACGTCGTCACGATCTGCTCGAGCAGCCGGCCGGCCGCCTCGAGGTCGCCCGCCTCCGTCGCCAGCTCGGCGGCGAGCACGAGCGCATCGACGGCATAGGGGCTGTCGGGCGCGGTCCGCGGCGAACTCGAGGAACTCGCGGCGGGCGGTCTCGCGCCGGCCCTGACGCAGCGACGTCCACGCCACGGCCAGATGCGCACCATGGACGCCTGCGGCGCGGCCGGGAACTCGAGCAGCACGCGGCGGAAGGCGCCGCCGGCCGCGGCGTGGTCGCCGGATTGATAGGCGGCTTCGCCCTGCAGGATCGCAGCACGGCGATGCGCAGATCGGCGGGCAGCGGCGCCGAGGCCAGCGAGCCGAGATCGCTCAGCGCCTGCGGGTATTCGCGCAGCTCGTAGTTGATGCGGGCCAGGCGAAACCCCGCCTCGGCGGCCAGGGCGTTCCGGCGCCCACGGTGCGGGCCAGCTCGAACTGCGTGCGTGCCTCGTCGCGGTTGCCGTGGGTCCGATCGACCTCGCCCTTGACCAGCAGGACCCAGCTGCGCATCGTCGGCGTGGGTCGCCGCCCAGCAGCTCCTGGACGATCGGTCCGATGTCGACCGGCGTGGACGAATCGACCGCGCCCTGCACCAGACGCAGACGCAGCGGCATCGCCAGCGGCGACTTGCGCGCCTCGAGCGGCGCGGCCGCGTCACGCGCGGCCGTCCAGTCGCCGGTGCCGAGCAGCGCCAGCGTCAGTCCCGCCTCGCCCCACTCCGCTCGGCACCGGCCGGCGCGCCGGCGAGATAGCGCCGAAAGGCGGTGACCGCGTCGGCGTTGCGGCCGGCGACCATGGTCCACCACGCCAGTCGCAGCTGGGCGGTCGCGAGCAGCGGATGCGGCCCGCCGTCCACGAAGCGCTTGAGCCCGTCGGCGGCGCGCGACGCGGCACCCGTGCGTCCGAACGCCTCGGCCTCGCCAGAAGACGACGTCGCGCGAGAGACCGGCCGGCCCGCCGCGCTGCAGCACCAGGCCGAACGCGGTCAGGGCGTCTTCGTGACGGCCGGTAGGCGTAGCTCGCCAGTCCGAGGCCAAACCGGCCCCAGACGATCGAGCGGGACGGGAACCGGGCGCGCCAGCAGCGTGGTGAAGGCGTCACGGGCGCGGGCGGCGTCGCCGATGCGCAGGGCCGTCCAGCCGCTGCTGTGCAGGGCCCACGGCCCCCACTCCTGGCGCAGATCCTGACTGACTTGACCGGAACAGCCAGTCGGCCTGCTCCGAACCGACCGAGCCGATAGTAGGTCTCGCCCAGCCAGTAGCGCGCCTCGGTGGCGATCTCCCGCTCTGAGCCCGGTCGCGCGGCGCTCTCCAGCGCGCGCACGGCGTCTTCGTATTCGCCCCTTCTGGAAACGGGCGCGGCCGCACTCGAGCTGACTCCTGAGGCCACGCCGGTCCACGCACCGATGCAGGGCAGCGTGCGCGGCGACTGCGTCGGGGCCGAGGGCTCTCCGCCGCCGGCAGCGTGATGGCGGCCAGCGGCAGGGCGGCAGCTCGATCGAGGCCGGGAGATCTTGGCGTCGGCGACCAGCGCCGGCTTGTCGAGCGGAGCCGAGGCGAAGGGGACGAGCCGCGCCAGATCGGGCGGTGGCGGCGTCAACGGTAGCGGCGTCGCGGCGGTGAGCCCCAGCCACACGAGACCGAGCGCGAGCAGCGCGCGTCACGACTTGCCCGCGCGACCTTGTCGTTCGGCCTGGCTTCGGCTCGGAGCGCTTCTGCGGCGGCGCACCGGTTCCCGGCTGGGCAGCTGGGCCTTCACGGCCGCCGCGCGATCGCGTCGCCCAGTCGCGCAGACCCGAATCCGGAGAGCGCGATACGACGGCTTCGTAGAGCGGTCAGCGCGGCCTTCCATTCCTTCTGCTCCTCACGCCAGGCCCAGGCCGGCCAGCGCGCGGAACCGCACGCTGGTGTCGATGTCGGCGATACCGCCCACCGACCTCGAAGGCCTTGACCGCCTGCGGGAAGCGTCGCTGCTTCAATCCGCCTCGCCGACGAGCAGCAAGGCCTCCGCCCGACCTTGTCCGTCGTCGCTTCTGGGTGGCCGCCTGACCGAGCGTCGCGGCGTCCTTCCAGTTCTTCGCTTTGAACGCGGCGCTGGCGCGCTCGAGCGCCACCTGCCGGAGTCAGCTGCGTGATCGGGAAACTCGGTGCGCAACCGCTTCCAGGCTTCTTCCTGATCCTTCGGCTTCCCGAGACGGCCCGCGATCGCCCGCGGCGTCGAAGAGCGCACTCGGCCGTCGGCGGATCCTGGGCCATCAGCGCTTTGTAGGACTCGACCAGATCCTCGCGGTCACCGTACTTGCCGAGCGCCTCGCCCATGAGCGCCGCGCGGCGCGGCGCCTGCTCGTGGTTGGGATTGGCCGCCAGAAACGCGCGCAGGTCGGCCATCCCACCGCGGGATCGCCACTCGTGACGCGGACCCAGCCCAGCAGGTACTGGGCATCGGGGGCGAGCTTCGAGCTCGGATACTTCGTGGCGAACGTCGTCAGCAGCGACAGCGCGTCGTTGTAGCGCTTGAGCTCGACGTACGCGCGCGCCAGCTGCAGCGTCACCGCCGGAACCAGCGCGTGTGTCCGGCCAGGCGTTCGTGAAGTCGCGAAACGCGGTGATGGCGGGCTCGGGCCGCTTGAGCTCGAGCTCGCAGAAGCCGTAGCCGTAGAGCGCTTCGGGGCCAGCGGCGAGGCGGCGTCGGCCCGCACGACCTCGTCGTACGCCGTCCGCGCCCTCGCCGAAGCGCTTGAGCCGGAACAGCGCCTCGGCCTCCCAGAACTTCGCCTCGAGCAGCTCGGCCGGCGAGGAGAGGAAGGTCTGCGCCCGCCGGAAGGCCTCGAGCGCGGGCTGGGGCTCGTTGAGCGCGCGAGGCGGGCTCTGCCCAGCAGCAGCGTGGCGCGGGGCGTGCGCGGATCCTTCGGATACTGGGCGACGAACCGCTCGAGCGTGCAGCTTGGCGACGGGGTAGAACCGATCGGCCAGCGCCTGCTCGCCCACCAGGAAGAGACGATCGGCCTCGTCGAGCGCGGACGCCGGCGACACCGGCGATCCCAGCATCAGGAGCGCAGCGAGGGCCGTGACCATCGCCAGGCGGCGCTTCATGTCCACGAGCGTAGCACGGCTATGGTACGGTCCCAGCGATGCGTTGTGCGTGTTCGACCTCGACCACACCTTGATCCGCTCGCCGCTGGACCTGGCGGCGATGGCGCTGGACATGCGCCGCCACCTCGAGCACCACTGCGGACCGCTGCCCGCGAAGCCGGATCGCTATCGCGTGGGCGAGCTGCTGCGCTGGTGCCAGGCCAATGCGCCCGTGCACGAGACACCGCTGTGGGAGATCGCGCTCGACCACGAGCGCCGCGCGGTGGTGGACGCCGCGCTGGAGCCCGGCGCGCGCGAAGCCATCGAAGGGCGCGCGCGGCCGGCTACGCCACCGCAGTGTGGACCAACAACGCCCGCGAGGTGACGGCGGTGGCGCTCGAGCGCTTTCGCGATGGTTCCCGCGCTCGACCTTGTGGTCACGCGAGACGAGATGCGCGCGCTCAAGCCCGATCCCGACGGCTGGCGCGTGATCGCCGCGCACTTCGGCGCCCACCAGGACGCGGTCGTGGTCGGCGACTCCTGGGTGGACGGCGTGGCCGCCACGGCGGCGGGGATCCCGTTCGTGGCCTACCGGCCGAACGAGGCGGACATCGCGCGCTGGAAGCTCGAGCCGGTCGCGCGCCTCGACGACCTGGCGGCGCTGCCCGCCTGGCTTCGCCGCCGCGCGAACGGGGAGCCTGAGGAGCGCCATGGAGCTGTTCGAGCAGCCGGCCAGCGCGGCGGGACCCCGCCGGCCGGGCCGCTCGCCGATCCGCATGCGGCCGCGCGCGCTCGACGAGGTCGTGGGCCAGGAGCACCTGCTGGGGCCGGGCGGATCCTGCGCGCGTCGATCGAGAGCGGCGAGCTGCACTCCATGATCCTGTGGGGACCGCCGGGCTCGGCAAGACCACGCTGGCCTCGCTGATGGCGCACGTGGCGGCGCGCGCTTCGTGGCGTTCTCGGCCGTGCTCTCGGGCGTCAAGGAGATCCGCCAGGTCGTCGCCGAGGCGGACGTCGAGCGAGCGCGCGCCGGCGGCAGACGCACCATCCTGTTCGTCGACGAGATCCATCGCTTCAACCAGCGCGCAGCAGGACGCCTTCCTCCCGCACGTCGAGAAGGGCACGATCGTGCTGATCGGCGCCACCACCGAGAATCCGTCGTTCGAGGTGAACTCGGCGCTGCTGTCCCGCTGCCGCGTCTACGTGCTGCGCGGGCTCGAGGAAGACGACCTGCTCAGCCGCTCATGCGCCGCGCGCTGGGCGACCGCGAGCGAGGCCTGGCCGGCTCGGCCCCGAGGTCAGCGACGACGCGCTGCGATCGATCGCGCGCCTGGCCAACGGCGACGCGCGCTCGGCGCTCAACGTGCTGGAGCTGGCCGTGCAGCTGGCCCCTGCCTCCGGCGGACGCCGCACCGTCACCGACGAGGGCATCCGCCAGGCGGCGCAGCGTCGCACGCTGCTCTACGACAAGGCGGGCGAGGAGCACTACAACCTGATCTCGGCGCTGCACAAGTCGCTGCGCGACAGCGATCCCGACGCCGCGCTCTACTGGATGACGCGCATGCTCGACTCCGGCGAGGAGCCGCTCTACGTCGTCCGCCGGCTCGTCCGCTTCGCCTCCGAGGACATCGGCAACGCCGACCCGCGCGCGCTCACGCTGGCGCTGGCCGCCAAGGACGCCTACGACTTCCTCGGCTCGCCGGAGGGCGAGCTGGCGATCGCGCAGGCCACGCTGTTCCTGGCGCTGGCGCCCAAGTCCAACGCCGCCTACGTGGCGTTCAACGAAGCGAAGGCCGACGTGCAGGAGCGGCCGGCCGAGCCGGTCCCGCTGCACATCCGCAACGCGCCCACCGGGCTCATGAAGGACCTCGGATACGGGGCCGGCTACCAGTACGCGCACGATGCGCCGGACGCGCAGGTCGCCCAGGAGCACTTGCCGGAGTCGCTGCGCGGTCGGCAGTACTACCGGCCCACGGACCGCGGCCTCGAGGCCGAGATGGGCCGCCGTCTGGCGGCCTGGCGGCGCTGGCGGGAGGACCAAAGACCACCCCCTGACAGCGGAGCCCATTGGTATTACCCCTTGCGGGCATCCGCACTGGGAGGTGTGTCATGAAGCACGTCCTCATCTTGGTCGTTGCCAGCCTTCTGGTTGTTGCCAGCCTTGCTCTGTCGTCCGGCGCCGCCCTGGCGGCGCCCGGTGAGCCTCAGGTCGTTGAGCGCACGCTCGAGTGGCCGGCCGCCGTGTCCAATCAGCCCTTCGTCGTCATCCGCGGTGACGACGGTCGGACGTTCTACGCCGACATCGCTTCGGCCCAGCGCCGCACGCCGGGCCAGATCGCGGCCGGCACCCGCGTCGCCGTGCTCGGCATCGAGGGCAGCCGTCCCTACGAGATCGCGGGCATCGCCATCGGCGCGGGCGACGCCTCCTCGCTGGGGCTCGTGCCCGGCCGAGGCCCCATCGAGTCCTCGGCCATGCCTGACTGCCGGATCGACCGGCTCGGGCGACGACATGTGGCGGGTGGACGGAACCGTCGAGGCGGTCAGCGGATCGACCGTCGCGCTGCGCGGGCCGGATGGACGCACCCAGTCGGTGGATCTCTCGCAGCTGAACGAGGCGACGTGGCGGGCGCTGCGGCCCGGCGAGCGCATCTCGGTCTTCGGCATGCCGCGCGACGATCGACGGCTGATCGCCAACGGCTTCATCCAGTCCGAGGCGCCGATGCCGGCGGCGTCTCCACGCCTGGGTCGCTGATCGGAAGCGAAGCCGCCGATCGGATAACGGGCCCGCCGGAGCGGACTGCTAGAATACGGGTCATGCCGCGCTTGCGCGTGGGCGTGATCTTCGGCGGACGCTCCGGCGAGCACGAGGTCTCGCTCGCCTCGGCCGCTTCCGTCATCGCCGCGCTGGAGCGGCGCGGACCATCAGGTCGTGCCGATCGGCATCGGTCGCGATGGCCGGTGGGTCGTCGGCGGCGATCCCATGCGCGCGCTGGCCGAGCAGGCGCGGGTCGCCCTGCCGAGCGGCGACGAGACCGGCGCGGTCAAGAAAGCCCTCGCCGACCGGGCCGAGGGCGTCGTCAGTGCGGAGGCCAGTGCGCTCGTGCGCTCGGAGCCGGCCGGCAGCGTGCCGAGCGAGCTGCGCCAGGGGCTCGACGTGGTCTTCATCGCGCTGCACGGCCCCTACGGTGAGGACGGCACGATCCAGGGACTCCTGGAGCTGGCCGACGTGCCGTACGTCGGCGCCGGCGTACTCGCCTCGGCGGTCGGCATGGACAAGGTCACGATGAAGACCGTGTTCGCCGCGCACGGCCTGCCGATCGTCGAGCATCTCGTCGTGATGCGCCACGAGTGGCGCGCCAGGCCGGCCGCCGTGGCCGCGCGGATCGCCGAGCGCCTCGGCTTTCCGTGCTTCGTCAAGCCGTCGAACCTCGGCTCCAGCGTCGGGATCAGCAAGGTGAAGACGCGGCCGAGCTGCGGCCGCGCTCGGCCGCGGCCGCGCGCCACGACCGCAAGCTCATCGTCGAGCGCGGGCTGCGCGCCCGTGAGATCGAGGTGAGCGTTCTGGGCAACGACGCCCCCGAGGCCTCGCTTCCCGGCGAGATCGTCTACGAGGGCGAGTGGTACGACTACGCGACGAAGTACGCCGAGGGCCAGGCTCGCCTGCGTGTGCCCGGCACCGGTGGGCCCCGAGCTGACCGCGCGCTTCCGCGAGCTCGCGATCGCCGCGTTCCGGGCGATCGACTGCGCCGGCATGGCCCGGGTGGACTTCTTCCTGGACGACACCGGCGCGATCCTCGTGAACGAGATCAACACCATCCCGGGGTTCACCTGCGACGAGCGGCTACGCCAAGATGTGGAGGCCACCGGCCTCTCCTATCCCGACCTCGTGCAGCGCCTCGTCGATCTTGCCCTGGAGCGCCACCGGGACGCCTCGAGGTAGGAGCACGGGCGCGCCCGGTCCGATCGTGATCGCGGGCGGCGGCACCGGCGGCCACACCAGCCCCGGCCTCGCCGTCGCCACGGCCCTGCAGCAGCGCGGCCTTCCTCACGTATGGATCGGCAGCCGCGACGGTGTGGAAGCGCGGCGCGCGGCGGAGCAGTCGATCACCTACTATGCGATCCTGACCGGCAAGCTGCGCCGGTACTGGGCGTGGCGCAACATCAGCGATCTCGCCATCAACGTCCCGGCCGGTGTCCTCGCCGCGCACCGGCTCGTGCGCCGGCTCCGCCCGCGCGTCGTGCTGGCGACGGGCGGCTTCGTGGCGCTCCCGGTCGTGGCGGGCGCCGCCGCCGCGCGGGTACCGATCGTGGTGCACGAGCAGACGGCGGTGCCCGGGCTGGCCAACCGGCTCGCCGCCCGGATGGCCCAGCGGGTGGCGGTGTCGTTCGCCGACAGCGGCCGCCACTTCCTGAGCGCCCGGGTGGTCGTGACCGGCAACCCGCTACGTCCCGATCTGCGCGCCGGGACGCGCGCCGACGCGGTGGCGCGGTTCGGGCTCGATCCCGCGCTGCCGCTGGTCTACGTGACGGGCGGCGCGCTAGGGCGCCCACGCCATCAACCGGGCCGTGGGCGCGATCGTCGGCGACCTGCTGGCCCAGGCCCAGGTGATCCACCAGTGCGGGGACAATCGAGAGACCGGCGATCTGGCCTGGCTGCAGGCCCAGCGCGCGGCGCTACCGCCCGCCCTGATGCGGCGCTACACGGTCCTGCCCTGGATCGGCGCCGAGCTGGCAGAGGATCTACGCGGCGGCGAGCCTGGTCGTCACCCGCGCCGGCGCCGGGACCGTGAACGAGTGCTGCCACCTCGGGGTGCCCGCGCTCTACATCCCCTGCCCGGCGCCAGCGGCGACGAGCAGACCGCCAACGCGCGGCTCGTCACCCAGGTGGGCGGCGGCACGATCCTGACCCAGGCCACGCTGACGCCACCGGTATTGCTCGAGCAGATCCGGCGCCTGCTCGCCGATCCGGCCCACCTCAGGACATGGGCGAGCGCGCCCGGACCCTCGCCATCCCCGACGCGGCCGACCGACTGGTCGACCTGATCCCTCGAGGCCAGCGCATGACGGCGCCGGCCGGCCCCTCAGACGCGCGGCCCCGGCGCCGGCGGCCGGCCGCCGAGGTCGAAACGCAGCGGGCAGGACGCGCAGTGCGGTACGGTGCGGCAATGCGACTTGGCGACGGCGACCAGCAGGGCGTGGAGCTCGTTGAAGAGCGCGGGGTCCGGAGGGCAGGTGCGCCTCGAGAAACGCCCGCGCGTCCTCGTATCCGACGCGGCCGGACGTGAGCCGGTGACGCGCGAGCACCCGGCGGGTGTAGGCGTCGGCGACGAACACCGGGCGGCCCGCCGCATAGAGAAGGATGGCGTCGGCCGTCTCCGGCCCCAGACCGGGCACCCGCAGCACCTCGCGTCGCAGCGGCCCGAGCGGCGCCCGGCGCAGCCCACGGAAATCGCCGTCGAAGCGCGCGAGCAGCCAGCGGGTGAAGTCGAGCAGCCGCCGCGCCTTGAGCCGATAGGTACCGGAGGGCCGGACCAGTGGCGCGAGCCGCGAGACTGGCGTTGCCGCCAGGCGTTCGGGAATCAGCAGGCCGCGAGCTCGCAGCGCCTCGACGGCCCGAGAGGCGCCGCGCCACGCCGTGTGCTGGGTCAGGATCGCGCCCACGGCGACTTCGAACAGGGTCACCGCCGGCCACCAGCGCTGGGGACCGTGGTGGGCGAGCAGCGCGCGGTAGAGCCGCAGCAGACGGGCCTTCACGGGATCGCGTGGCGGGCCGGGAATGCGGCGCCAGGCGCGCAGCACCGGGCGGGCTGACCTCGTGCCCCTGCTCATCGTCTTGCTCCAGGCGCTGACGCTGGCGATCGCCGGTCCCGCGAACTCACCCGAGTACCTCCCGCTCCGGGTGGCCGACGCCGAGGGCCTGTTCACGCGCGAGGGGCTCGACGTGACCATCCGGACCACCCGGGCCGAGCCCGGGGCGGCCGAGGCGCTGGTGCAGGGACAGGCCGACCTGGCGGCCACGTCGCTCGACGCGATGCTCAGATTCGGCCCGCGCTCGGTCAACCAGGGTGCGCGGCTCGTCTTCCGGGTTGACCGCCGCTCCGCCGGTCGCGCTGCTGGTGCCCACCTCGCAGGCGGCGCTCGTGCGGTCGGTGAATGACCTGCCCGGCACCAAGGTCGCCGTCTCGAGCCCCGGTGCGCCCGGAGCACGCCTGGTTCGGCTGGCTCTGGCACGCAACGGGCTGAGCGTCGCGCAGGTCTCGGTCGTGAGCTCCGGCACGCGCGGGCTCGTGGGCGCCGTGGAGGGCGGCGATGTTCACGCCGGGCTCGTCCCCGAGCCGTTCGCCTCCAGGCTCGTCGGCGAAGGCCGCGCCACTGTGCTGGTCGATCTCCGGACGCCGGCCGGGGTGGCGCAGGCGCTCGGCGTGGCCACCGTCAACGCCGCGGTCTTCGCACGTGCCGATCGCCGACCGCGCGACCAGAGCCTGACCGCTTTCGCCTCGCGCCGTGCTCGCCGCCGAGCAACGGATCGCGACGGCGAGCACCGAGGAGCTCACCGCGCGGCTGCCCAAGCGGCTCACCACACCGCCGGAGGAGTTCGCGGCGCGGCTGGAGGCCACCCGGAGCATCTACCTGCTGGACGGGCTGGTGACGGCCGATCAGCTCCGCGAGTCGATCGCGCTGATCCGCGCGCATCAGCCCTTGCCGGCCACGGCACGCGTGCCGTCGCCCGCGGAGCTCATGCACGTCGAGCCGCTGCGCCGGGCGATCACGACGCCGGCGGGACGCTGACCCGCACGCCGAAGGCCGCCAGCAGCCGGGCCGTCTCCTCGAGCGGCAAGCCGACGACGTTCGAGAACGAACCCTCGAGCCCCACCACCAGCGCTGCGCCCCGCCCCTGGATGGCGTAGGCACCCGCCTTGTCGAGCGGCTCACCGGTCGCCACGTAGGCGTCGATCGCCGCGTCGTCGTAGTCGGCCATCCGCACCCGGCTGACGACCGAGGTGGCATCCTGCCGCCCGGTCCGGCCATCCACCACGGCGACCCCGGTGAGAACCTCGTGCTCGCGCCCTCTGAGGCGCCGGAGCATCCCCGCGCCTCCTCGGCGTCGGCCGGTTTGCCGAGTACGTCTCCCTCGATGACAACAATGGTGTCGGCCCCCAGGATCACGCCGTCAGCCAAACGGGCGGCGACGGCGCGGGCCTTGTCGAGCGCCAGGCGCGCCACGGCCAGGGGCAACGGCCCGGATGTCAGGTTTCCCTCGATGTCAGCCGGGACGACCTGGAACTCGGAGCAGAGGGAACGCAGCAACTCCCGCCGCCTCGGTGAGGCGGAGGCGAGGACGAGGATTGCTCGATCTCTACGTGACGATCAGCGGGTGGGCATCGGTCACGACGCGGGTCTGCGCGTCGATGGCCGCCCGGATGTGCTTGGGGAGATTGAAGGAGTGCTGGTGCGTGTAGCCGTCCCAGTAGGCCAGCGAGCCCTTGATGCGGTCGGCGATGAGCCGATCGACGGCGGCCCGGTCCTGCTTCATGGGATCGATCCTTCTTGGTGGCCGTGATGAAACCCCACGGCGTGCCGAAGCAGGAGATGTAGGTCTGGTAGCCCGCCACGACCGGGAAGACCTCTTTGAGGGTCCGGTTGATGGCGCTGAAGAACCCCAGCTCGCCGACCTTGGTCATCCCGGCTTGCATGGTCATGGCACCGCCGGGTGTGAGCCGGTCACGAACGAGCGTGTAGAACTCCTTGGTGAAGAGCAGGCAGGCCGGGCCCTCTTCCAGCGGCTCGACCAGGTCGATGCTGATGAAGTCGAAGCGCTCGCTCGTCTTCTCCAGATAGGCCCGGGCGTCCTCGTGCCGCAGCTCGGTCCGGGCGTCCTCGAACGCCCCCTGGTGCATCTCGGGCAGATGCTTCTTGCAGAGATCGACCACCTCACCGTCGATGTCGACCATGACGGCGTGGGTCATCGAGGGGTACCGCAGCATCTCGCGGAGCGTGGCGCCCTCGCCGCCACCGATCACCAGCCCGGACCGCGGAGCCGTCTCGGCGGCCAGCATGCCCGGGTGGACGAGGGCCTCGTGGTAGATGAACTCATCCCCCTGGCTCGACTGGATGCGGCCGTCGAGGACCAGCACCTTGCCGTAGGCCGGGGTCTCCATGATCTCGACGTGCTGGAACTTGGTCTGCGCCTCGACGATGGTCCGCTTGATGGCGTGCATGTGGCCTTCGACCGCGGTCGTTGGCTCGAAGAACCACTTGTAGGACTGCGTGGGTGATCAACTGACCGCGACCGGGCTCTTGTTGACGATCGGCGTCTGCGCGTTGAGGAACATGCCACGCTGCAGCTCGACGACCGAGGCGCGCTCCGCCCCGAACTGCTCGACCAGGTAGTTGGCCGCCACCTCGGCTGCAGGCACTTCGCCGCAGGAGAAGATGTCGACCGCGGCGTACCGATACTCCGGCCAGGTGTGGATCGAGAGGTGGGATTCGGCGATGACGACCACGCCGCTGATGCCAAACGGGTTGAACTCGTGGAAGACCACATCCACGATGGTGGCCTGGGCCCGCTTTGCCGCTTCGACCAGGGCGCCCTTCACGGATCTCCAGGTTGTTGATGGCGTCCGAGTCGCAGTCGAACAACTCGAGAAGCAGGTGCCGCCCCAGCGCGTTCAATCCACTTTCCCTCCTTTGACCGATCCGGCCATCTACCGCACCTCTCCTGCGACGTCGCCTCACGTCGCTGTTCGGGCGGCGAAAAAGTTTTCGCCACCGACGAAATCTGTTTCACTCTAGGGTCCGTGTCACCCCATTGCAAGAAAAACACGTGCGCGCGTCGATTTGGTCAGCACGCCGCCTCACCGCCGCCGCTCGCCGCGTCGCTGACGCCGCCTGCCGCGCCCGTCACGGTCCCCTCGCCGCTCCGTCACGCTCCCGCGCGCCGCGCTTTTCCGTCCGCGCGCCCTCCAGCGCGCCGCTCGGGGCGCTGCTGCGCCGGCCGGAGTCGGGCTGTCCGCCGTTGGGAGCCGCGTCGCGATTGCTCCGAGTGGCGCCGCCCCGCCGAGGCACGCCGCCGCGGCTCGGAGTCGCACCGCCACGGCTCCGGAGCGGCGCCGCCGCTGAGCCAGCGTCGCGGCGCCGAGGCGGAGTCGCGCCGCAGCCCCGAAAATGGACGTCGCGGGCATCGCGAGTGCGAGCTTCGAGGCCGTCGCCGCTCGCCGAAGCGTCGTCGGAGTCACTTTCTCTTTGCGTTCGTTCGACGGCTCGGTAAAGTGACCAAAGATTTCTTCCGCCCTGGTGGCGGCACGGTGATTGGAGGCGAGAACTCACGGTGAGGAGGAGCGAATGACGAAGAAGGTGACGATGGCGGCGGCAACCGCGGGTCGCGCGGAAGGCGGCACCACCCTCAATGCCTTCGACAACGCGCTGCTCGCGGCGGGCATCGGCAACATCAACCTCATCAAGGTGTCGAGCATTCTGCCCCTGACGTCCCGGTCATCGATCTCCCCAAGATCAAGCCGGGCGCCCTCATCCCGACCGCCTACGCGGCCATGACCAGCGAGACCCCGGGCGAGACTGTCGCGGCCGCCGTCGGCTACGCGCTGCCCGACGATCCGGCCAAGAACGGCGTCATCATGGAGTTCCACGGCGTGGCACCCAGGCCGAGGCCGAGGCGGCAGATCGACGCCATGCTCGAGGAAGCCTTCCGGGTGCGCGGCGAGACCATCCGCGATCGTGCGCGTGGTCGCGGTCGAGCACACGCGTCGAGCGTATCGGGCTGCGCGCTGGCGGCCATCACGCTGCTGGCCGACGAGGATCTCGTCTAGGCGTCCAGCCGCCATGCGCCGATGCGTCCCGCTCTCCCGCTTCATCGCCAGTGACCGGCCCTTCGTCCGAGGGCCGGATCGTTGTCTATCGGCATCCCCTTCGAAGGCCGGGTCAACCTCCGCAAGGGCGCCGACGGCGGCCCGCGCGATCTCCGGCTGGCCTCCGACTCGATCGAGACGTACTCGCCGTGTGCTCGAGCGCGACCTGGAAGACCTGCCGCTCGCCGACATCGGCGACTGCGAGCTGCCGGACGGCGCGTCACCGCGGGAGCAGCTCGACGCGCGCCCGCGAGGAGATCGCAGCGCTGGTGGCGGCCCGGGCTCATCCCTTCATGCTGGGCGGCGACCACACCGCCACCGTGCCCGTGATCGAGGCGCTGGCGCCGCCATTCCCCGAGCTCCGCGTCCTGCAGCTCGACGCCCACCCCGACACTCCGCGAGGAGTTCCTGGGCGAGCGCTACAACTACGCCTCGGCCATGGCGCGGGTGATGGACGTCGTGCGCGCCCGAGCGCGTGTACCAGATCGGCATGCGCGACCGGCTCGCGCGAGGAGTACCTGAGACCGCCGCCCGCACTTCTTCCCGGCGCTGGCCGGCCACCCGGTGGACATCGTGCGCAGCCTCCTGCCCGAGCTGCGGCGCCGCCACCCGCTCTACGTCACGATCGACGTCGACGTGCTCGATCCCGTCCGAGGCGCCGGGCACCGGGTCGCCCGAGCCCGTGCGGCCTCCGGCGTGCCTGAGCTGATCGAGATCGTCCGCATGCTCGAGCGACTGCCAGATCATCGGGGGCGACCTGGTGGAGGTCGCCCACGCCTGGGATCCGAGCGGCCGGACCGGCATCGCCGCGTCGTGGGTGATCCGCGAGGCGATGCTGACCTGGTGGGGTCGCGTCGGAGCACGGTGAGCGCGCCGGACGGCGAGCCGCGGCGAGCAGCTACACCGCGCCCGCGGCTCTACGAGATCGCCTTCGACATGAACCGCAAGGGCGAGGTCGACTTCCTCGTCCACTGCTTCAGCCGCTCACGCGCGGCGTCCGGTCCGCCGCGTCCTCGACATCGCGTGCGGCACCGGACCGCACCTGGTCCGCCTGGCCGAGCGCGGCTACCAGATGGCCGGGCTCGATCTCTCCGCCCGGAACATCGAGTTCCTGCGGCGAGCGGCTGGCCGCAAGGGCTCAGTCGGCCGACCTGCTGCGTCGGCGACATGACCGACTTCCGGCTCACGCGCCCGGTCGACGCCGCCATCTGCATGCAGGACTCGCAGGGCCACCTGCTGACCAACGACGCGCTGCGTCGCCCACCTGCGCTGCGTGGGCCGACGCCTCCGCCCGGGCGGGCTCTACGTCTTCGACCGCTACATGGCCTCGTCGTGGACCGACCCGGCGCGCGCGTGGTCGTGGTCACGCCGGCGCGGCGCGGCTCATCGTCCGCGCGTCGTTCTCGGCGCTCAACGACGTGAATCCCGTCACCCAGGTCTTCCGCGAGCACGATGACGCTCGAGGCCGTGGAGAACGGCACCCGGCGCGTCTACCGGCAGAGCTCACCGCTCGCGGATGGTCTTCCCGCAGGAGCTGCGGGCCCTGGTCGAGCTGGCCGGCGGCTTCGAGTTCGTCCAGTGGTTCTTCGGCTTCAAGCCGCATCAGGTGCTCGAGCGCGTCCCGTCATCCCCTGCTCATGGTGGTCGTCCTCCGAAAGCGCTGAAGCACCGATTGGCCCGCGTCCGGTAAGCTGCCGGCGCGTGTGGGGCCGCCGTCGTCAGGCTGAAGCGCGGGCACGAGCAGCGGCGCCGCGGACGCATCCCTGGATCTTCAAGGGTGACGTCGCCGACGTCGGCGACGTCGACGCCCGGCGCGTGGTCACCGTCGTCGCGACGCGGGTGGACGCTTCGTGGGCCGGGGCCTCGTTCAATCCCCGGCCCGCTGCCTCTGCTGCCGGCATCCTCACGCGGACCGACGAGCCGATCGATTCGGCCTTCATCACCCGCCGTCTCGGCGCGGCCGCTGGCGCGCCCGAGGCGGCCGGCTGCCGCACGCTGCGGACGCGTCTGGTCTGGAGCGAAGCCGGACGGCCTGCCCGGGCTCGTCGTCGACCGCTACGAGGCCGCGTGGTGGTGCTCCAGTGCCCCACGCTCGGCATGACCGGCGCCTGCGGCCCCAGGTCGTCGGCGGGCGCTACTGCGCCGGCTCGGCGACCTGCCGATCATGAGCATGGACGATCCGACGATCGGCCGCGGCTGGAGGGCTTTCCGCCAGCGCGCGGGCGTGGATCGATCGGCCCGGCCCGAAAAGTCGTCGTCGGACGAGCGTCGGCGTGCGATGGCGGTCCGGCCGGGCGCCGGGCACGAAGACCGGGCTTCTACCTGGATCAGGCCGACAGACCGCGTCGCCAGGTGGCGCAAGACGTCGGGGCCCGCGCGCGACGCTCGGCACGATCTTCGCCTACACCGGCGGCCTTCGCCTGCCACGCCCTGCTGGCCGGCGCGACCGCGCGCCGTCTGCGTCGAGTCTGCCGCGAAGCCGCGGCGCCGCCGCCGCCCGGAACTTGAGCCTGAACGGCGTCGCCGACGCGGGCCGAGGTGCGGCCGGTGAACGCCTTCGACGAGCTGCGCGCAGCTCGAGCGCGCCCGTAGAAGCGCTTCGGCCTCGTCGTGCTCGATCCACCGCCCTTCGCCCGCGGCCGGACGCGTGCTGGCGGCGGCCTGCGCGGCTACAAGGAGATCAACCTGCGCGCGCTCAGGCTCCTCGAAGGCCGGTGGGCGGCTCGCGACCTTCTCGTGCTCGCATCACGTCGACCGAGGATCTGTTCGGCGCACGGCTGCCGCGAGGCCGCGGCAGGACGCCGTGGTGCGCGCTGCGCGTGCTCGACCGTCTGGGTCGCAGGCCGCCGGACCATCCGGTGCTGCTGACCGTGCCCGGAGACGCGCTATCTCAAGGGACTGCTGCTCGAGGTGCTGTGAAGCCTCGGTCGGCCGGGGCTACCAGGCGCGCGTCTCACCCGGCGAGGACCCAGATGCGTGTCAGGGTCAGGCCCGAGGCGCGAGCCTCCGTCCGCGAGCCGCGCCGGCGGCTCGGTCGAGCGGCTCCTCCGCGAGATCGAGCGTCCCCCAGTGCATGGCGACGAACCGGCGCCCGCGGACGTCGGCGAAGATCTGCAGCGCCTCCTCCGGCGTCGTGTGCGTGAGGCGTCATGATGGCCAGCGGCAGATAGGCGCCGATCGCGATCGCGCGCCAGGTCGAACAGGCCCGAGCCTGGCGCCGATCTCCTTGAAGCACGGCGCGTAGTACCCGGTGTCGCCGGCGAAGAGCAGGCGGCGCGTCGCCGCCCGTCGACCACCCAGCCGCCCCAGAGCCGCCGGTTCATCTCGATCCGAGCGGCGCCGTCCGAGTGCTGGACGGGCACCAGACGTCAGCGTGAGCCGCCGCTCCGGTGCCGGCTGTCCCACCAGTCGAGCTCGACCACGTCGGTGATGCCGAGCTCCGCGAACCACGTCCCGGAATCCGAGCGGCACGTAGAAGCGCGGGTGGTGCACCTCGGCCAGGCGCCTCACGGTGGCCTCGTCCAGGTGGTCGTAGTGGTCGTGCGAGATCAGCACGAGGTGGATGGGCGGCAAGTCCTCGAAGCGCACGCCGGGCGGCGTCGACCCGCTTGGGGCCGGCGAACGACAGCGGGCTGGCGCGCTCCGACCACTGCGGATCCGTGAGCACGTTGACGCCGGCGAGCTGGATCAGCAGCGTGGCATGGCCAATCCAGGTGACCGTGGGCTCCGTCTCGTTCGCGCCGCCAGCGCGGCGCCGTCATTGGCCACCCGTGGCAGATCGGCGAGACCGCGGGGACGACGGTGGCCGAGAACATGCGCCGCACGAAGAACGTCGTGCCGGGCCCAGAAGCCCGGCCGGCGCGAAGTCCGGGATTGGCGTTGGCGAAGCCGCGCTCGCGGTGGTGGGCCGGTGCGCCGGGGACGGGGCCACCCACGCACGCCCGTACAGCTCGCGCCGAGGAGGCCGATGAGGATGGCGAGCGCGGCCCGACGGCCGCGCGCGGGCCGATCGAACGCTCAGGCCACCTCTCACCGCCGGCAGCTCGACGGTGAAGATCGCGCCGCCGGCGGTCGGTGCGGTTCTCGCCGCGCAGCCGTGCCTTGTGCTCGGTCACGATCCCGTAGGAGACGGACAGGCCGAGACCGCTGCCCTCGCCCGGCGGCTTGGTGGTGAAGAACGGATCGAACAGTCGCGCGACAGGGCGTCGGGGCTCGATGCCGGGCCCGGTGTCGAGCACCTCCAGCAGCACGGTGGCGCCGACGACGCGGATGCGCGCCGTCACCACCCGCTCGTCGTCCTGCCTGGCCATGGCCTGTGGTGCGCGTTCTGGACGAGGATTCAGGACCACCTGCTGGATCTGGTTCTCGTCCGCCCGACCGGGCGGGACGTCACGATAGTCGGTCTCGATCCGGATCTGGTCCTGCTCCAGCTGGTAGCCGATGAGCTCGATCACCCGCCGGACCTGATCGGCCAGCGAGCACGGACCGCCGCTCGGGCGGATAGTGGCGCGCGAAGAGCAGGAGATTCTGCACGATGCGCGCGGCCCGCGAGGCCTCGTCGGCCACGATCTTCACGCCGGTCCACGCACGTGCGGCGTCACATCCGAGTGGTCGAGCAGCAGGTGGGCCTGACCCAGGATCGTGGTCAGCGGATTGTTGATCTCGTGGGCCACGCCCGAGGCGCAGCTCGCCGACGGCCGACAGCTTCTCGGCGTGAACGAGCTGGGCCTGGGTCGAGTCGCAGCTCCTCGAGCTGGCGGACCGTCTCGAGTAGAGGCCGCGCGTTGTCGAGCGCGATGCCGATCTGGTCGGCGGTGGCTTCCACCAGCGCGACCTCGCGCTCGGAAGACGCGTCGCGGATCTGGCGGCCAGTGACAGCGAGCCGAGGATCCGGCCGCGACCGTGGATGGCGCACGCACAGGAAGCCGCGCATGCGATCGCGCTGCACCGTCGACTTGGCGGCCGGCAACAGGTTCGAGACTGCACCACGTTCTTGATGTTGAGGGTCTCGCCCGTGGCGGCGACCCGCCCGATGAGGCCGGTCGCCGACGGCCAGCTCGCGATTGATCTCGCGCAGCGGGTCGCGACGAGGCCGCGGTCACCCCGCAGGCGCAAGGGTCTGGCCGTCCTCCGAGAACAGATGCAGGCTGGAGTCTCGTGACCGGTGACGTGGGTGAGAGCGTCCAGCGCGGTGCGGAGAACTTCCTCGACGTCGAGCGAGCGGCTCGACCGTCTCGGCGACGGTGTGCAGGATCTCGAGATGACGCTCCACGGCCGGCCGGCGTCAGCCGGCGAGCCAGCGTGAGCACCTCGCGGGCGGCGCGACGTCTTCGTTGGCCGTCACCATGATGACCGGGAGCTCGGGAGCGGCGCGCCGGATGCGACGGAGCACCTCGACGCCGTCGATCCCGGGCATGCGCACGTCGAGCAGTACGAGATCGGGACGATCACGGTCCGAGCGCGGCGAGCGCGGCCTCGCCGTCGAGGGCGGCCTCGACGCCGAAGCCCTGGCTCTCGAAATACTCGCAGAGCACGTCGCGCACAGGCTCCTCGTCGTCGACGACCCAGAATGCGCCCCAGGCCGCTGGCGTCGCTGCTCATCGTACGGAGCTATCTTTAGCCAGAGGGGCCCCGGCGACCCGCACTGCGCGGGTGTCAGGCAAACACCCGCGTGCGGCTGTCCGCAGCCCCTATGCGCTGGGGCGGGCGACGGCGGTGTACACGCTCTCGAGCGCAGCGTCGAGCTTGGCCGGGTCCTTGCCGCCGGCCTGCGCCATGTCCGGCCGGCCGCCGCCGCCGCCGCCGACGGCCCGGGCCACCTCCTGGACGAGCTTGCCGGCCTGGAAGCGCTTGGTCAGGTCCTTGGTGACCGCCGCCGACCAGGTTCACCTTGCCGTCCAGCGACGCTGCCCACGCACGACGATGCCGGAGCCGAGCCGGTCGCGCAGCCGTGTCGGCGACCGCGCGCAGCCCGTCGGCGTCGAGCCCGTCGATCCGGCCGGCCGAGCACCGCCACGCCGCTGACCTCGCCGGGCGCCGGCCGCGCAGATCGTCGGCCTTCGAGCGCGGCGCGCTGCCCTCGAGCTCCTGCGAGCTGCTGCTCGAGCGCGCGTCTGCTCGTCCAGCAGCTTGCGCAGGCGCTGCGGCGCCTCGCCGGCAGCGATCTTGAGAATGTCGCCGATCTCGCGCAGCACGCGCTCCTGCCGGCGCCACCGTCTCGACGCGCCGCCGCACCGGTCACCGCCTCGATGCGGCGCACGCCGGCGGCCACCGCGCCCTCGGTCGCGCACCTTGAAGAAGCCGATCTGGCCGGTCTGCGTCCGAGGTGGGTGCCGCCGCACAGCTCGGTCGAGAAGTCGCCGATCCGCACCACGCGCGACGCGGTCGCCGTACTTCTCGCCGAAGAGCGCCATCGCGCCGGAGCGCCAGCGCCTCCTTGCATGTTCATCTCCGTCGTGGGTCACCGGCGATGTTGGCCTGCACCTGCTCGTTCACCAGGTCGGCGATCTGCTCGACCTCGCGGTCCTTCGACCGACGCGCCGTGCGAGAAGTCGAAGCGCAGGTGATCGGGCGCCACCAGCGAGCCGGCCTGGGCCACGTGCGTGCCGAGCACCTCGCGCAGCGCGGCGTGGAGCAGGTGCGTGCCGGTGTGGTGCTGGCGCAGCCCCAGGCGGCGCGGCGACTCGACGCTCACCGCGACGTCCTCGTCCTCGCGGAAGCCGCCCGACTGCACGCTGCACGCGGTGGACGATGAGCTTGGCGCCGCGGTAGTAGGTGTCGTGCGATCGTCCCCGCGCCCTCGCCGGCCGACCAGCGAGCCCGTGTCGCCCATCTGGCCGCCGGACTCGCGCGTAGGCCGGGCGTGCGGTCGAGGATGACCTCGACCTCGTCGCCCGCGCGCGACCTCGCGGCACGCGCTGCGTGCCGCGCCACGATGGCCAGGATGCTGCGCCGGCGCGGTCAGCGACTCGTAGCCGACGAACTGGATCGGCGGGATCTCGGCGCCGATGCCGCTGGTAGACGCGCGCTCGCTCGTCCGTCGCCGTCGGCCGCGTCGAACGACGCGCCCGGCCCGCGCGCGCTCGCGCTGGGCCTCCATCTCGGCCTCGAACGCCGTGCCGGTCTCGCCGGTGACCTGCCAGCCGCGATCCTGCAGGATCTCCTCGGCCAGGTCGCGCGGGAAGCCGTACGTGTCGTAGAGCGTGAACAGGAAGCTGCCCGTCGACCGGTCCGCGCGCCTCGCGCGGCGCGCGCCGTCGTCCATTCCTCGATCCGGCCGCATGCCGCTGATCGAGCGTCTCGGCGAAGCGCTCCTCCTCGCCGCGCACCGCCTCCTCGATCCGCGCGCGCGTCCGCCACGACCTCCGGATACGCGTCGCCCCATCAGCTCGCCGACCCAGCTCACCGGTCTTCCAGAGGAAGGGCTCGGTGAGGCCGAGCATCCGGCCGTGGCGCATGGCCCGGCGCATGATCCGCCGCAGCACGTAGCCGCGCCACTCGTTGGACGGCGTCACGCCGTCGGCGATGAGGAAGGTGGCGGTGCGCGCCGTGGTCGGCGATGACGCGCATCGAGACGTCGTCGTCCTCGCCGCGCGCCATAGCGCTTGCCGGTCAGCTCGCTCACCCGCGCGATCAGCGGCGCGAAGCAGGTCCGGTCTCGCAGCTCGAGAGCTTGCCCTGCATCACCGCGGCGATGCGCTCCAGCCCCATGCCGGTGTCGATGGACGGCTTGGGCAGCGGGCGTCATGCGCGCCGCTCGCGTCGCGGTTGAACTGCATGAAGACCGAGGTTCCAGATCTCCAGCCACCGATCGCAGCTCGCAGGCCGGCCCCTGGCAGGACCGGCCCGCCGCCACCTCGGCGCACGGCAGGTGATCGCCCTGGTGGAAGTGGACCTCCGAGCACGGACCCGCAGGGTCCGGTGTCGCCCATCGCCCAGAAGTTGTCCTTCTCGCCCAGGCGCAGGATGCGGTCGTCCGTCAGCCCGGCCACCTTCTTCCACAGCGCGAAGGCGTCGTCGTCGTCGGTGTAGACCGTGGCGATGAGCCGGCTCGGCGTCGATGCCCGAGCTCCTCGGTGAGGAACTCCCAGGCGAAGCGGATCGCGTCCTCCTTGAAGTAGTCGCCGAAGGAGAAGTTGCCGAGCATCTCGAAGAACGTGTGGTGCCGGGCGGTCCGGCCCGACGTTCTCGAGGTCGTTGTGCTTGCCGCCGGCCCGCACGCACTTCTGGCAGGTGGTGGCCCGCACGTACTCGCGCCGCTCCTCGCCGAGGAACACGCTCTTGAACTGCACCATGCCGGCGTTGGTGAAGAGCAGGGTCGGGTCGCTGCCGCCGGGACGAGCGGACGACGAGCGCACCCGGGTGTGCCCGGTTGCGCTCGAAATACTTGAGAAAGGCCTCGCGGATGTCGCGTGCCGGTCATGGGAGGGTCATTCTACCATCCGCTCGGGGGCTCAGTCCTCCTCCGGCCGGCCGGGCGAGCGCCTCGCGCACGACCTGCGCGACCACCGTCCCGGGAAAGCCGCGGCGCAGCAGGTGGTCGCGCAACCGGGCCGCCGCCTTGTCGGGAGCCGACGCGGGTCAGCGCGGTGAGTCGGCGGCGGGCCAGGCGCCGCGCCTGCTCCAGCCTGGTCGCCGCGGCCCAGCGGCGCCACGGCCGCCTCGATCAGCGCGGGTCGCCACCCCCGCGCGCGCGCAGCTCCGCGCGCAGCCGCGCGGCGCCGTAGCCGCGCGCGGCGCGCGAGGAGACCCAGTGGCGGGCGTAGGCGGCGTCGTCCACGTAGCCGCGGGCGACGAGGTCGGCGACGACGGCAGCGGCGACGTCAGGCTCCAGCGCCGCGGCGCCGAAGCCGAGCGGTCAGCTCGGCTTCGGTCCAGCCGCGGCGAGAGAGGAGATCACCCGCGGCCAGGCGGGTGGCCTTGAGATCGAGGACCCGCCGTGGCGCGCGGATGGGAGGCTACTTGAGCGCCACCGGCGCCCGGAGCTCGAGCGTCTCGCGAACCTTGGCTTCCAGGTCGACCAGCGTGACCGCGTTCTCCTGGAGCCACTTCTTCGCGTTTTCGCGGCCCTGCCCGATCCGCTCGGTCTTGTACGAATACCAGGTGCCGGACTTCTCGACGATGCCCTGCTCGACGGCGGCGTCGAGCACCGTGCCGGCCTTGAGACACCCTCGCCGTAGATCACGTCGAACTCGGCCTCGCGGAAGGGCGGGGCGAGCTTGTTCTTCACGACCTTGACCTTCGTGCGGACACCCGACCGACTCCGTGCCGTTCTTGATGGCGTCCTGGCGCCGGATGTCCAGGCGCATCGGAGGCGTAGAACTTCAGCGCGCGCCCGCCCGTCGTCGGTCTCCGGCGAGCCGAACATGACCCCTGATCTTCTCGCGGATCTGGTTGATGAAGATCACGCAGGCGCCGGAGCGCGAGATGGCGGCGGTGAGCTTGCGCAGCGCCTGGGACATGAGGCGCGCCTGCAGGCCGGGGAGCGAATCGCCCATGTCGCCGTCGAGCTCGGCGCGCGGCACCAGCGCGGCGACGGAGTCGATCACGATGACGTCGACCGCGTTCGAGCGCACCAGCGTCTCGGTGATCTCCAGCGCCTGCTCGCCGGTGTCGGGCTGGGAGATCAGCAGCTCGTCGATGTTGACGCCGAGCTTCCGGGCGTAGATGGGGTCGAGCGCGTGCTCGGCGTCGATGAAGGCGGCGATGCCGCCCAGGTTCTGGGCCTCGGCGATGACGTGCAGGGCGAGCGTGGTCTTGCCGGAGGACTCCGGCCCGTAGATCTCGACGACGCGGCCGCGCGGCAGCCCGCCGATCCCCAGGGCCACGTCGAGCGACAGCGCGCCGGTGGGGATGACCGCGATCTCCTCCAGCGGCCCGCCCGCGCCCAGGCGCATGACCGAGCCCTTGCCGAACTGTCGCTCGATCTGCGAGATCGCCAGCTCGAGGGCCTGGCGCCGGTCGTTCTTGCTTTCAGCCATTCATGGCTCCTTCTGTGTGGTGGAGGTCGGCTGCCTGCAGCGCACGCGAGCATCCTAGGGCGCGTCGCGAGAGCCGTCAATGTCTGGAATGAGAAACAGCGTCGTCGGCGCTCGCTGCAATCACTCCTCGCGGCGGGCGGCGTACCCCTTGCGGTCCATGCACCGGTTCAAGACGTCCCGATCCGACGCGGTCCGAGCGCCAGACGGCGAACCAGTACGGCCGGTGCGCCTCGCGACGGCACGACCTCGAGATCCTGATCGAGCTTGGCCGGCGTCAGCCCGGGCCGCTCGTAGATCCAGCGCTCGCTCGCGCAGCCCGCCAGCAGGGTGAGGCACAGGATGCCCACCACGCCGCGATTCATCGGCGACGGCTGCCAGCGCTCCCAGACACGCGAGCGCGTCGGCCCGGCCGCGCGCGAGTGCGCTCCGCCAGCCGGGATGGGATCGAGGTCGAGCGGACGCAGCCGCAGCGGCGTGGCGGGGCCAGCACCTGATCTCGACCTCGGGGTGGCGGAAGCGCGCCAGCTCCGATGTCGCGCCGGATCTGGTTCGAGCATCGCCATCTCGAACGCCTCCTCGAAGCGTCCGCCGCAGATTGCTCGGCGCCTGGCCGGGCTCGTCCGCGGCGTAGCTCAGGAGCACCAGCGCCCGGCCGACCGCCACCCCGGCCGCCAGCGCCTCCAGCACGGGCGCTCGCGCGATGACGACCGCCGTCGACCAGGACGCCGCCGTCGATGGCGACCGGCGGAAACGCGCCGGGGACCGCGGAGGTCGCCATGAGGCGCGTCCAGCGTGACGGTGGCGTTGTCGAAGAGCCGCGCGGTGCGGTGGGTCAGGTCGGCCGCGACGACCAGCAGCCGCGTCGGGGAGACGCGCACGCGATCCAGATCGACCGCACCGGCGATCAGCTCCGCGCAGTGGCGCCGGGTCGAGCAGGAGCCGGCGCCGTTGAGCGCCAGCAGCGTCAGCCAGCCAGGAAGCAGTCCGGCGAAGAACACCGCCGGGCCGCAGGGCGTAGACCTGCTCGCGCGGTCACTGTCTTCCAGAGCGTCTCGAGCCGGTCGAGGCGGCCGTCGGCCAGCATGGCGGCCGTCAAGGCGCCGGCGGACGAGCCGGCGACGAGTCGCACCGGCGCCCCGCGCTCGACGAGCGCCGACGGCGGCGCCGGCTTCCCAGGCGCCCTTGGCGCCGCCCCCGGTGAGCACCAGCGCCAGCGGTGGCGTCGAGCGGCGCCCGCGCCGGCTCGCAGGCCGCAGCCGCCCACGCCAGGGAGCCGAGGGCCAGCGTCAGGACGCGCAGTCAGCGCGGCAGCGCTGGCCACGACGACGGCGCCGAGCACCCATCAGGAAGGCGACGGCCTCGTTCCAGCGCGGCGACTCGCCGAGATAGAGCCAGGCGAAGGCCACGAACACCGCGATGGTGATGACTTCCTGCAAGATCTCGCTGCGCCGCGGTGAACTCGCCATGGCCCCAGCGATTGGCCGGCTACCTGCAGACAGTATTCGAAGAACGCGATCAGCCGGGAGAGTGGGGCGGGGCCGATAGCCGGCGTCACGGCGTCATTCTTACCCGGTGGCCACCCGCGCGAGCGGTGCGGCGGCCAGCTCCGTGTAGCGCGCGCCCCGGGGCGACAGGTCGCTGCGCATGAGCGAGACCCGCGCGACGTCGACGCGCTCCGGAAGTCCCGGGGCGCGGCCAGCGCCTCGGCCAGGCGCGGCTGGGCGTGGGTTGACGCACGCGTCCGAGCGTGACGTGGGGGAGAGCGCGCGCGGATCGCGCTTGAAGCCGAGCGTCGCCAGCGCTCGTCGACGCGCGGTGGCGAGCGCCGCCGCGGTCGCCGCGCCCGGCGTCGATCCCCGCCCAGAGCACGCGCGGCCGGGCCGGCGAGGGCAAAGGCACCGAGGCCGCGGATGCCGAGCTGAAATGACGCGCAAGCTGCCGGCCGCCGACGTCAGGGTCTCGGTCAGCGGTGGCCGAGCCGGTCGGCGTCGACGGCGCCGAGGAACTTCACCGTCACGTGGAAGTTGTCGGGCCCGACCCAGACCACATCGTTGGCCACCGCCCGCAGCTCCTCCACCGCCGCAGCCAGTCCCCGCCGCACGTCGTCCGGGAGCAGGATCGCGACGAAGGCGCGGACGGCGGCTATCGGAGCGGTCCTGGACCGGCCCAGGCGCCGGCGGAGCATGTCGAGCGCCATCTGCGACGACTGCCACTTGACCGACGACCGGCCGCCGGAGAATCGGAACTGGCGCGCTTCCACGGTGCCCGCCACCGCAACGCCGATGAAGACCGTGCCGACCGGCTTGGTCGGCGTGCCGCCGTCGGGCCCGGCGATACCGGTGATGGCCAGGCCGCAGGCCGCGCCCGAGCGCTCGCAGGCGCCCCGCACCATCGCCTCGGCGCACGGCCGGCTGACCGCGCCGTGGATGCGCAGCACGTCGGCCGGGACGCCGAGCAGCTCTTCCTTGGCGCGGTTGGAGTAGACGACCATGCCGCGCTCGAAGAACGCCGACGAGCCCGGGATGTTGGTGAGCCGGTGGCCGACCAGGCCGCCCGTGCACGACTCCGCCAGCGCCAGCGTGAAGCCACGCGCGCACGAGCCGGCGGCCCACCGCCTGCTCGAGCGTCTCGCCGTCGCGGCCGTAGCAGTCCTCCCCGAGCGCCTCGCCGATACGCTCCTCCAGCGCGGCCAGCGTCTGCGCCGCCGCCTCCGCGCGTGATACCGCGGGCGCGGCAGCCGGACCGACACCTCGCCGTCGACGCTGGCGGCCGAGACGGTCGCATCGCTCCCACTCTCGCCGGGCGCGAGCCACGCGGCCAGTCCGCTCCTCGATCTCGGCCAGGAGATCGCCGGCGGTCCGCAGCGTGCGCATCGCCACCGCGCGCGCCGCGGCCGGCGCGGGCGCGCGCGAAGTCCGTCAGAGAGCGCCGCGGTCGCGGCCGTCAGCCCGCCGCGAGGCAGCACGACCCAGGCGGCCGGCTCGGTGTCGAGCGCCCAGCCGGGCTCGCCGTCGGGCGCCGCCCACACGGTGGCGCCCTGGGGCAAGCGCGCCAGCCGCTCGTCGCGCGCGCGGCAGCGGGCGGTCGCGCCGGCGGTGGAGGTCCTCGAGCGCGGCGAGCATCTCTCTCGTTGAGGACCAGGCGCGTGCCCGGTAGCGCGGGCCAGGACGCGGCGGGCGATGTCGGTGGGACCCGTGATGATGATCGTGAGCGGCGCGGCCGGCGTCAGCGAACGCTCCAGCGCCGACCTCGTCCTCGTCCACCACCGTGCGGCTCTCCAGCGAGACGCCGGCGGCGCGCGAGCGCCGCGACGACCGCGGCCGCGTCGTCGTCGATCGGCGCGGTGGGCGCGCCGAGCACGACGAGCCGCACGCCCGGGGTCAGAGCCATCCCAGCCGCCGGGCGACGAGCAGCAGGGCCAGCGCGTAGAGCCCGGCGATCAGCGTCGTCGATCATCACGCCGACGCCGCCGCCCAGGCGCTGCGAGGCGCCGGCGGGAAACGGCTTCACCACGTCGAAGATGCGGAACAGGACGAAGCCGACCACGAGCACGAGCGGGGTGAGCGGCAGGGTGAGAACCGAGATCGTCATGCCCGGCCACCTCGTCCACGACGATGGCGCCGGGGTCTTTCGTGCCGAGCGGCCGCTCCGCCACGTCGCGACGCCCAGGTGCCGACGACGAGCACGACCAGCAGGAGCACGGTGAGCGCGAGGGGCGACCACGGCAGGAGCCACAGCACGAGCGCGGTGACCGCACTGGCCGCCGTGCCCGGCGCGATCGGCGCGTAGCCGACACCACCGACGGTCGCGATGGCCAGCGGCCAGCCGCGGGCGAAGCCCGCTAGGCGCGCTCGCCGACGAGCTCGTGTCCCTCGACCTCGGCGATGCGCACGCGCGCGAAGCGCCCGGCGCGTGAAGTCGCGGCGACCGTCGAAGGTAGACGACGCCGTCGATCTCCGGCGCCTGGCCCGCCGTCCGGCCCTCCCAGGCGAACGTGCTGGTCCTCGCTCGGGTCCGTCCACCAGCACGTCCACGACCTGACCGACGTGCTTGGCGGTCGCGCTCCCAGGCGATCGTATCGGCCGGCCTCCTGGACGCGCGAGGCCCGCTCGGCGGCGACCTCGGACGTCACCTGGTCGGCGAAGGACGGCGACGGCGTGCCCTCCTCCGGCGAGTACGTGAAGACGCCGAGGCGATCGAACGCGCACCTCATCGACGAACTCCAGCAGCCGCTCGAACGGCGGCCTCGGTCTCGCCGGGGAAGCCGACCAGCACCGTCGTGCGCACGGTGACGCTCGGGGATCGCGGCGCGGAACTGCGCGACGATGTCGCGCATGCGCCGCGCGCGTCACGCGCGCGGCGCATCGGCGCTCAGGATGGCGTCGTCGGCGTGCTGGACCGGCATGTCGAGGTACGGGACGACCCGCGCGCGCGCCCAGCGTCTCGACGAGCCGATCGTTGACGTGGGCAGGATGCAGGTACATCGGCCGGATCCACGGCATCCGCGTGTCTCGCCGAGCGCCATGCAGCAGGTCGCCGATGTCGCCGTTGCCGGGCAGGTCGCGTCCGTAGGCGAGCGTGTCCTGCGAGACCAGGATGGCCTCCTGCACGCCGCGCGCGGCGAGCCCTTCGACCTCGCGCACGATGTCGCCGAGCGGCCGGCTGCGGTGGCGGCCGCGGAACTGCGGGATCGCGCAGAACGGTGCAGCCCATGTCGCAGCCCTCGGCGATCTTCACGTAGGCGTACGGCACCTTGGCGGTGAGCAGCCGCGGCGTGGACGCGTCGTAGAGATAGCCGGGCGGCGCCGGCGGTCGCCCAGTCGTGGCGGCCCGCGGCCTGACGGACGAGATCGACGATGGCCGGCAGGTTCGGAGGTGCCGAGGATGCCGTCGATCTCCGGCATCTCGCTGCATGCATGTCGCCGCCGTAGCGCTGGGTGAGGCAGCCGGTGACGATCAGCGCGCGGCAGCGTCCACGCTCCTTCAGCTGGGCCAGCTCGAGGATGGTCTGGACCGACTCCTCGCGCGCCCGGTCGATGAAGGCGCAGGTGTTGACGATGAGGCACTCGGCGTCCTCGGCGCCGCTCGACCAGCGGAAAGCCGGCCTCGCTCAGCATGCCCGAGCATCAGCTCGGAGTCCACCTGGTTCTTGGGACAGCCGAGCGTGGTGAGATGAACCTTCACGCCAGTGTGCGCCGGCATGCTAGTGATACGGTAGTTCGTCGAACTGGAGCGCGATGCCCGAGATCCGTTCTCTCGCAGCTAGGGCGATGATCTTCCGCTGCAGGTCGTCCTTGTTCTTGCCGGACACGCGGACCTGGTCCTCCTGGATCGCGGCCTGCACCTTGAGCTTGGCGTCCTTGACCAGCCGCACGATCTCGCGCGCCTTCTCGATGGGGATCCCCTGCTGCAGACCGATCTTCTGGCGCGAGCACTCCGCCCACCGCCCGTCTCGACCGTGCCGAAGGTCAGCGCCTTCAGCGGCACGCCGCGCTTGTGCAGGCGCGACTGGAGGATGTCGACCACCGCCTTGAGCTTCATGTCGTCGGGGGCGGTCACCGTCAGATGTCGGTCTTCTCGAGCTCGATCTCGTTCTTGCTGCCCTTGAGGTCGTAGCGGGTGTCGATCTCCCGCCGAGCCTGGTCGAGGCCGTTGGTGACCTCTTGCATGTCGATCTTGCAGACGATGTCGAATGAGTTGTCGGCCGGCATGGCTCGAAGTCTTACCGCAGCGGCACGGTCGCCACGCCCTTTGGGCGCGACGAAGGTGAAGAGCTTGTCGGCGAGGCCGGTGTTCACCGTGATCTTGCTGAACTGCATGGTCACGGCGTTCTCGAACTGGTCGTAGATCACCGCGCGACGCGCCTCGCACGAGCTGGGGATCGACGGTGAGGATGAGCCGGCTCATGGTGGGCAGCGGCTGCTTGGGGGTGAGGTCGAGCGCGACGTTGCCGTCGCTTGTCCCGCGGATCGGCCGGGTTCAGGAACCGCACGCTGAAGTGCTCCCGCAGCCGCCCCAGCCCGGCCAGGAACGAGCCGGCCGGGCCGGACAGCGCCTCGGGCGCCGGGTCCCACGTTCACCTGGCTCAGCGTCGGCGTGTAGACCCAGAGCTGTCTTGCCGTCCGAGACGATCTCCTGCGGGCGTCGGATCGAGTACTCCCAGCGCAGCTTGCCGCCCTTCTTGAGATAGACCGTCCCCTGGGCGGGAATGCTCTGGTTCAGGCTCTTGTTGAAGGCGGTCTGGCTGAACTCCGCCTTGAGGTCGTTCATCTTGCCGTAGGCGCCCTCGAGGCCGCGCACCACGTCGTCGAGCGACGGCGCGGCCTGGGCGAGGGCGACGACCGGGAGGGCCGCCACGCCCCGAGCAGGGTCAGGACGAGCAGGGCCAGGAGCCTTCGCCTCATGGGCTCACTGTACATGAGGCGAAGGCCACGCGCCGGGGCAGCGCGGCGGCCAGCTGGCGCAGGTAGTCCCCGCGCGCGATGGTGATGACGCCCAGCGAGGCCAGGTGCTGCGGTCGGCATCTGGACGTCGATGAGCGTCGTGCCCACGCGCCGGGCATGCTCCACCAGCGCGACGACGCGCCACCTTGGAGGCGTCGCGCGCCCGGTGGAACATCGACTCGGCGGCGAACAATCCTCCGACCGCCAGACCGTAGAGGCCGCCGGCCAGCGTCGCGTCCACCCACACCTCGACGCTGTGGGCCCAGCCGAGACGGTGAAGCTGCACGTAGGCCTCGCGGATGGCCGGCGTGATCCACGTCTCCGCGCGCGCCGCGCACGCGTCGATGACCTCGGGGAACGCGGCGTTGAGCGTGACGCGAAATCGGCCCTGGCGCAGCGTGCGGGCCAGGCGCCGGGCCACGTGCAGGCCGTCCGGCGGCAGGATCGCCCGCGGATCCGGCGACCACCAGAGCAGCATGCGCTCGTCGTAGGAGCCAGGGAAAGATCCCGCGCCGGTACGCGGCGATGAGCGTCGCCGGCTCGAGGTCGGCGCCGTGGGCGACCAGGCCCTCGGCGTCGGCCTGCGCGCGGGGTCCGGGAAGCGGAAGCGACACGCCGGCAGCGCGCGGGCGACGGCGTGGGCGTGATCGATGACGTCGATCGGCATCAGTCACCGATGGCGATCTCGAGCACCGCCAGACTCTAGCACCGCGACGCTGTGATAGGGTAACGGCCGATGCTGAACGCCACGCGCGATCTCGATCCTGCCGACGACCGATCACCGGATCGTATCCGCGGCCGGCGTGGTTCACCGAGGAGCTGCGCGGCCGCGGCTTCAGGGACGCGCTGGGCGACTCGCGCGTTCCGCGAGCAGTACTTCGACGCGGCGGCCTGTCTCGATGCGCGGAGCAGGAGCGCGCCGGCCTCGACATCGTCAGCGACGGCGACGCGCGCTTCGACCTCACGGTGGGCGGCCAGCTCGTGGTTCTTCTACCCGCTCGAGCGGCTGCGCGGCATCACCGGCCACGTCGATCGCACCTCGGCCGGCGGCTGGGAGCGCGCTCAAGCCCGGCCACATCCTCTACGAGGTCAGGAGGCGTGGCAGCCGCCGATCCTCGGCGAGCGCGTGCGCGGCCGGCGCCGCTCGACTACGCCGCGCTCTTCAAGGTGGCCCAGCGCTTCAGCGAGCGCCCGGTGAAGTTCGGCGCCATCAGCGCCCAGACGCTGGCCAAGATGCTCGTCAATCGCCACTACGCCACCGGAGCGCGAGCTGATCCTGGATCGTCGCCGACATCTTCAACGCCGAGCTGCGCGCGGTGGCGGCGGCGGGCTGCCGGGTCATCCAGGTGGAGGAGCCGCGGCACCACATCTCGGCGCGCCGACGGCACCGCCGGACGCGCGATCTGCAGTTCTTCACCGACGCGATCAACCGCGAGATCAAGGGCGTCGAGACGGAGGTCTGGCTGCACACCTGCTGGGGCAATCCCGAACCAGCAGCCGCTGCACTGGGATGCGGCCGTCCTACGAGCGCGCGCTGCCCTACCTGCTCCAGACCAACGCCGACGTCATCTCGCTGGAGTGCGCGTCGCACCGGCGGCCGCGACCTGCCGCTGCTCGGCGAAGTACCGGACCGACAAGAAGATCGCCATCGGCGTGGTGAGCCACACCGACGGCGGCGGTGGAGCCGCCGCAGGTGGTCGCCGACCTGATCCGCCGGGCGCTCGGAATGCGGTGCCGCCGGAGCGGCTCATCCTCTCCACCGACTGCGGCTTCGGCCGCGAGGGCTCGGCGCGCCGCATCGCCTTCTACAAGAGCGTGGCCATCAACCTCGGGCGCCAACATCGTCCGTCGCGAGCTGAAGCTGCCCGAGGTGCCGATCCCGGCGGCGGATCCGCGCTGGACGTTCGCCGGATGAGACGCCCGGCATGCCGCGTGCGCGCTGTTCGGCTCGCGCTCGCGTCTCGGCCTCGCGACGGCGGCGGCGCCGAGGATCGCTCGGTGGTGACGCTGGGCACCGCCGACGCCGGGCGGCGGCTTCCGGTCTCACGGCGATGCCGTGGCCGAGGCGATCAACGCGCTGGATCCCGTGCTCGAGGTGCGCACGCGCAACACCAGGGCAGCATCCGAGAACGTGCCGCTGCTCGAAGCGGGCGAGCTCGATCATCGGCCTCGTGCAGGGCGAGGTCGCGCACGAAGCGCTGAGCGGCATCGGGCGGCCGCCGGCCGACCTGCGCATCCTGGCCGCCATGTACCCGACGCCGGGGCTGTTCGTCGTGCGCGCGGACTCCGCCGTGCCGCACGATCGCCGATCTGCGGGGCAAGGCCGTCGCGTTCGGCGCCCGCGGCTCGGGCCTCGTCGTCCTCGCCCGCTACGTGCATGGACGGGCTCGGCCTCGACCAGCGAGCGCGACTTCCAGGCCGATCTATCTCGATCGGGCCGGCGACGGCCCGGCGATGGTGCTCGACGGGCGCGTCGCCGCGCTGTGGGGCGGCGGGATCGGCTGGCCCGGCTTCGTCACGGTCGGTCGCGCGCCCGGCGGCGCCGCTATCTGGCGCCGGACGCCGACGGCCTGCGCCGCATCCAGGCCAAGCACGCCTTCCTCAAGCCCATGAGCGTCCCGGCCGGCTCGTACTCCGGGTCAGGACACGGCGATCGCCTCGGTCGGCTCGTGGAGCTTCATCATGGCGCGGCCGGGCTCTCCGAGGACACGGCCTACCGTCTCGCGCGCGCGCTGCACCGCGGGCGGGCGGCCCTCGGCCGGCGCCTGCCGCAGGCGGCCGACACGACGGCGGCCAACACGGTGGCGGCGGCGCCGCGCCTGGACCTGATCCATCCCGGGGTGCGGCGCTACCTGAGCGAAATCGGGCTGCTGCGCTGACGCCGCGCGCGCTCGCCCTCGCGCTCTGGCTGTTCGTCGGCGCGCTGCTGGAGGGCTGCGCGGGCACGCTGTCCGGCTCCTCGCTGACGACCACCGCGCCCAACGGGGCATCCGAAGCAGATCCCGGTGTTCGTCTCGAAGCCCGCGGGGCCGGGTCCCTTCCCCGCCGTCGTCATCGTGCACGACTGCAGCGGACTCGGGCCGCGGTCCGGCGGCGCGCCCGATCGCTGGGCCCGGGAGCTCGTGAGCCGCGGCTACCAGCGGTGATCATGCCCGACAGCTTCTCGACGCGCGGCTTTCCCTGACGGCGTGTGCACCGATCCCTCACCCGGACGCGCCGACGTCGGCCCCAACCGCCGGGCGCGTGACGCCTACGCGGCGCTGGCCTACGCGCGAGCGCTGCCCTTCGTCGACGGCCGTCGCGTGGGGCTCATGGGGGGCTCGCACGGCGGCTCGACGACACTCGTCGGCGATGAGCGCGCCGGAGAGCGAGTCGGAGCCGCTCGCGCGGGACAAGCGCGCGGGCTTCAGCGCCGCCGTCGCGCTCTATCCGGGCTGCACCGCGCAGCTCCAGCGCCGCCGGGCGGCGCCGGGCGCGTACCGACCCACCGCGCCGCTGCTGATCCTGATCGGCGAGAAGGACGACTGGACCCCGGCCGAGCCGTGCCGGAAGCTCGCGGATGCCGCGCAGGCGGCCGGCTATCCGGTCCGAATCAAGATCTACCCGGATGCCCATCACGGGTTCGACAGCGACCGGCCGGTGCGCTTCGTGGAGGCGCGCGTCAACTCGAACTCGCCGACCGGACGCGGCGCGACGACGGGCGGGAATCGGCGAGGCGTGGGACGACAGCATTCGCGAGGTCGCCGCGTTCTTCCGCGAGCGGCTCTAGCGGAGAGTGAACCGCCCTCCCTGGTCGCTCAGGACCACGCTGTCTTCCTTGATCTGCTCCACCCGGAAGCCTCCATCGGTCGTGTCGCCCTCGACGTACTCTGCGGCCGCTGATGAACACCAGCCGCTGCGCGGGCGTGTCGGAGAAAGAGACCACTTCGAGCTTGAGCTTGCCGCGATCGGCCCGCGCGGCGCTGCCCGCCGGCGGGACGTGGCGCGGTGGACGGCGGCAGCGGCTCGATCACTCCGGCGCGGGATCGGGAGCTGGGCGCCGCCGTCGGCTCGACCGCTGGCTGAGCGTTCGGCCGCTCCGGCACGAGGACGCGCGGCTCGGTCGGCATCGCTCGACTCGCCGTCACTCGATGGCCCGGCGGCGGCGCCGTCTTCGGGGCCGGTCGGATTGCCGGGCGCATGCGGTGGGGGGACCAGAGCGGCCGGCACGGCGGGCGCGGCACTCGGGACGGCCGCCGACGGCGCCGGAGGGCTGGGCGGCGCGCTCGGGACAGCCAGTGTGACGCCGGGCGTGGTGCTGGATTCGCTCGCGCGTCGGTGGCGGCAGGTCCGGCGCCCGCCCATCGGGCGGAAGAGCCAGGCCAGCACCGCGCGCGTTGACGATCAGCAGGCCGCCAACCACGACCCAGGGCGCGCGCCACGTGCGCGAGACGCCGATCTGCACCGGCGTGGGTCGGAACAGCACGGAGGCCGGTCGAGCCGCGCTGCTCTGGCGGCCTTCCGAGCGCGTCGAGAATGTAGGACATGGCTAGCGGGACTCCGTCCCGAGCGACGGCCCGCTCACCTCGCGCCCCACCGTCGACAGACGCAGGAGCGTCTCCTCGCCGACGATGCCATCCGCGGCGAGCTGCTGCGAGCGCTGGAACGCGATCACCCGGCGCTTGAGGTCATCGTCGTAGAGGTCGGAGCCCCGGGCCGGCGTCGCCTGGCCGTCGGCGGCCGCCAGCCGCTGCCGCAGCCACGGCACGCCGCGGTCACGGGTCCCCGGCGCAAGCGCGGCCGCCGTCAGGCTCGGCGGCCGCCACAGCGCGACGAAGGCCCCATCCCACGCGCGCTCGATCTCGCGCAGCGGCAGCGTCAGCGTCTGCCCGGCCACCTCGAGCGTGGCGGAGTCGTCGCCGAGCGCCGTCAGCACGGCGGGGCGCGCGTCACCGCCGGCGCCCGTGAGCGTGAGGATCGCCGGGAGATTGAGGCGGCGCACGACGCTCCAGCTTCCGGTCCGGAACACGCAGCGCAGCCCGACCTGGCGCGCGTGCTCGCAGGCCAGCTCGCCCGCCCTGGGCTGATAGTCCACCTGCCACCGACCGTAGAGCGCGGCGAAGGCGGCCGCGATCTCGTTGCTGGGCGCCGGCTCGGCGAGGAGCGCCGCCAGGCTCGGCCGCGGCGGCTCGGGCGCGGCCGGGGCGCGGCGGAGATGGCCTCGGTCGCCACCGCGGCTGCCGGCCCCGCGACGGCCGCCGGGCGCCCCGGCAAGCGCCCCAGGCGGGCCGCCGCGAACAGCGTGCCGGCGCCGGCGACCGCCAGCAGGATGGCCGCCGCCGACCGTCACCTCGATCCAGCGTCGCGTGCGGGCCGGCCGGCCCAGGACCTCGCGGGCGGCGCGGCGCACGATGGCGCGCGCCGACGTGCGCGCGGGCCGAGGCGTAGGCGCCCAGCAGCGCGCGATCGCAGATGGTGTTGATCAGCCGCGGGATGCCGCGGGCGTGGCGATGGACGGCGCGAATCGCCCGGCGATCGAAGATGGGCCGGCGCTGGCCCGCCACGCGCAGGCGGTGATGGATGTAGGCCCGCGTCTCGCGCTCCGGAGAACGGCTTGAGGTGATAGCGCGCGGTCACGCGCTGGGCGAGCTGGCGCAGGTCGGGTCGGGTCAGGAGCTGCCGCAGCTCCGGCTGCCCGATGAGAATCACTCGCAGGAGCTTCTCGCGCGTCGTCTCCAGATTCGTCAGGAGCCGGATCTGCTCCAGGACCTCGCGGCCGAGATTCTGCGCGCCTCGTCGATGATGATCACCGTCCGCCGGCCCCGCGCGTGCGCGTCGAGCAGGTAGCGGTAGAGCGCATCGCCGAGCACCTTGAAGCTCGTGGTCTCGCGCGGATGCTCGATGTGCAGCTCCTCGCACACCGTGGCCAGCAGCTCGACGGCGGTGAGGGCGGGATTGAACACCATCGCCACGTCCACCTCGGGCGGCAGCTGCTCGAGCAGCGCGCGGCACACGGTGGTCTTGCCGGTGCCGACCTCGCCGGTGAGCTGCAGGAAGCCGCCCCCGGCGCCGATGCCGTAGAGCAGATGGGCGAGCGCTTCCCGGTGGCCGTCCGACAGGTAGAGATACCGCGGGTCGGGCGCGATCGAGAACGGAAGCTCGGTGAGCCCGAAGTAGGAGTCGTACACGGCTATGGCGGCGTCAGGATCGGTGGTCCTCGGCGCGGTCGAGCGGTGTCCAGCCCAGGACCTTCTTGGGGTGATCGAGATCGCGATAGTTCCAGCGGTTCTCGGAGGTCGCGAAGAACACGTCGAAGCGCAGGCTGGCCGGCGCGGTCAGGCAGCGCGCGATCATGCTCACCACGTCACGCTGGCTGCACCAGACCGAGAAATCGCGCACCGAGGCGGGGCGGTCCCCCTCGTGCACGCGGCCGATGCGCACGCAGATCATCGACATGCCGTAGGTGTCCGCGTAGTGGCGCGCCAGCGCCTCACCCCAGATCTTGCTGGCGCCGTAGAGCCCGCTCGGCCGCATCGGCGACTCGTGCGTCAGTCGCGTGAAGCCCCTGGCCTCGTCGTAGCGGCCGGCGACCAGGTGGCTCAGCGGCGGATCCTTCTCCCAGCCACTGACGGTGGCGCCGCTGCTGGCGAAGATCACGCGCGAGACGCCGGCCAGGCGCGCCGCTTCGAAGACGTTGTAGGTGCCGGTGACGTTGGCGCGCATGATGTCGGCGGGCGCGTTGTTGTCGCCGGCCGCCGCGCCCAGGTGGACGACCGCGTCGACGTCGGCGAACGCGGGCGGATGGCGTCGAAGTCCCCGAGATCGGCCAGGTGGCACTCCAACACCGGCCACCGGACGGCGGTTGAGCGCGCGCAACGTGTATTTGCCGGCCAGTTCCCGATGCAGCGCACCGCCGATGAGGCCGGAGAGCCCGGTCACCAGCACGCGCCGGATCGTCAACGCTGCGCTCAGCTCAACTCTCCAGCTCGCGGTTGCGGCCGAAATCCTCGGGCACCGGCGGCCCCCAGCGGTAGAGCGCGTCGGCCTCCGGGAAGTCGCGCGGCTGCCACGCGCACGCTTCCGGGATGTGATCGAGGTCGTGGAAGTACTCCGCCCACGAGCCCCACGGGTCGCGCGTGTAGTAGAAGAAGTTCGAGCCGATGACGTGGCGGCCGAGGCCCCAGCCGGGCGGCCGCCCGCTCTCCAGCATGCGCTGAGCGCCGAGTGCGATCTCGTCGATGCTGCCGACCTCGAACGAGCCGTGGTGGAAGCCCGGGCCGTCCGACTTCAGCAGGGCCAGGTTGTGATGGTCGGTCGAGCAGCGCAGGAACGCGATGATGCCATCGCGAGCGATCGGAGAGCTTGAGCCCCGAGCACCCGCGTGTAGAAATCGACCTGCCGGTCGAGCGCCCCGGTGAACAGCAGGATGTGGCCCAGCCGCCGCGGATGCGCCTCGAGCCCCCGGACAGCCGCGCGCAGCCACCCGAGCGACATGGCCCGGACTGTTCAGCGTCAACGGCGGATCCGCCGGCGGCGTCTCACCGGCCTCCGGGCCGCACGTTGACGACATTGCCGTCCGGATCGCGCACCCACAGCCCGCCCTCGGGCGCTCCGCGCGGCGGGCATCGATCCCTGCGCTACGCCAGCCCGCCGGATCGACTCCGCCGGTCGCCTCGAACTCCGCCCCCGGCGCCCCGAACGCGACGTGATGCAGCTTCTTCCTTGGGCCCCGCATAGCAGCAGCACCGAGTCTCGCTTGATCGGCGCCGGCCGCAGATGCACCGCGTCGTCGCCGCGCCCCTCCCAACCAATCCGAACCCGGTGTAGAACTTCTCCCCGACCGTCTGATCCGGCACCTCCGAGCGCGTAGTGCAGCAGAGCCCGCACCGCCAGCCGCAGCACCTCCTAGACCTGGCGCGAGTGTACACCGCCCCCGACCCAGACTGGAACGACTGCGTCCACCGGGTCAGCCTCCGAAGGACCCGTCCCTCGAGCTAGCATCCGAACGAGCTCGTCCTCCCGACTGAGGGGCCGAATCCGTTCCTGCCACCTATGACCGTGCGCCCCCGCGCGAGGTGGAGCCCAGCCGTGGCCGGTTCGAAGCGGTCTTCCGCCTGCGTGGTTCCCGGGCCCTCCCCGGACGCGTCCTGCTCACGGCGCGCGCCGCGCCGGTGCGAAGGACCGACTCGAGAGACTGAGCCGGTCAGATCCGGCCGAGCGCGCGGAGCACGCGCTCGGGCGTGACAGGCTGGTCGGAGATGAGCGCTCCGAACGGGGCGAGGCGCGTCGTTGATCGCGTTGAGGATCGCCGCCGGCGCGCCAGTGGTGCCGGCCTCGCCTGCACCCTTGAACCCACCCGCAATCGACGGCGCCGGCGTCTCCAGATGGTGAAGCTCGAACGGCGGCAGGTCGGCGGCGCGTCGGCACCGCGTAGTCCATGAGGGTCGTCGGTCAGCAGCTGGCCGGCGCCGTCGTACACGCAGTGCTCCGAGGAGCGCGCCGCCGATGCCCTGCGCGGCGCCGCCGGCGATCTGGCCTTCGACCAGCGCCGGGTTGACGATGCGCCCGCAGTCGTCCACCGCCACGTACTTGAGCAGGCTCACGCGCCCCGGTATCCACGTCCACCTCGACGACGGCCAGGTGAGCGCCGTTCGTGAAGGTCCACGGCTGGGGTTCGTGTAGTGCACGGTCGCCTCCAGGCTCGGCTCCAGTCCCTTGAGCGCGTTGGACCGGAAGTGGACCGTGCGCGCCAGCTCGCCAGCGTAGCCCAGCGGCCCGGGCGCGTTCCGCGGATGACCCGCGCGGCCGTCGGTCAGCTCGACGTCGTCGGGGTGCAGCCTCGAGGAGCGTGCCGGCGATGACGCGGATCTTGGCAGCCAGCGCGCCGGCGCCGGCGAGCAGCGTGGCGCTGCCGCCGATCGGCATGCCCCGGCTGGCCCAGGTCCCGCCGCCGTACGGCGTCATCGCCGTATCGCCGGACAGCACGGTGATCGCCTCGATCGGGAGCGCCGAGCTCGTCGCCGATGATCTGGGCCAGCGCGGTCGGCGTCCCTGGCCCTGGTTGGTCACGCCCGACCAGCGCGGTCACCGCGCCCGAGGGCTCCATGCGCAGCGTGGCGACCGTCCTGGCCGGAGATCGGCGCGCCGCCGACGCCGTAGAACTGCGCCCCCGGTCCCGTCAGCTCGATGAAGCACGCGAGCCCGATCCCGGTGATGGCCGCCGCGCGCGCTGCCTCGCCTGCTCCGCGCGGAGCGTCGTCGTAGCCTGCCGTCTCCAGCAGCCGCGCGAGGCGCCGTGATAGCGACCCGCTGTCGTAGACGTTGCCCGTCGGCGACGTCCACGGCATCTCGATCGGCGCGGCACCAGATTGCGCCGGCGGATCTCGGCGGGATCGAGCGCCGAGGTCGCGCGCGATCTGATCGAGCATGCCTCGGTCACCGCGGCGGCGATCGGATGGCCGACCGCGCGGTACTGCGAGGTGATGCACCTTGTGCTGGGCGACCACGCGGCAGCGTGCCGTCGTAGTCGCGGATGCGATAGGGACCGGGCAGCAGGCGCAAGACCTGCCCGCCCTCGACGACGCTCGAGCGCGGATACGCCGAGTACGGCCCCACCGCGGCGGTGATGCGCGCCCGCATGCCGCGGACGACGCCCGTCGGTGTCGGCCGCCGACCTCGACCTCGATCACCTGCTCGCGCGCGTGGATGTCGGAGAGGAACGACTCGCGCCGGCTCGGCGACCCACTTTGACGGGCCGTCCGAGCGTGAGCGCCAGCGCGATGGCCGCGCAGGTCGTCCTGGTAGACGTGGATCTTGATCCCGAAGCGAGCCGCCGACGTCGGGCGCGATGCACGCGCACGCGGTGCTCGGCGAGGCCGAACAGATCCGCGAGCACCGCCTGCATCATGTGCGGCACCTGCGTCGACATCCAGACGGTGAGGCTGCGCGGTGGCCGGGCTCGAAGTCGGCCACCAGGCCGCGCGGCTCGATCGGCACGCCGGTGTGACGGCCGGTCGTGAAGCGGCGCGCCACACGCGATGAGCGACCGCCGGAGACGCCGCGCGGCGTCGCCGCCGGCCAGGCGCGTGTCGTAGATGACGTTGTCGTCCGAGCTCGGCGTGGATGCAGCGGCGCGCCGGGCGCCACCGCCTCCTCGGGGAGAGCACGGCGCGGCAGCGGCGTCCAGTCGACGCGCGACGCGCGCGCGCGGCGTCCTCGGCGGCGGCGCGCGTCTCGGCGGCGATCGCCGACCACGGGCTCGCCGACGCATCGCGACGCGCTCGGCGGCCGAGCGGCCGCATCGCGCCGGTCTTCATGCCCTCGTAGTGCAGCAGCACGCCGCGGCACGGCTTGCAGAGCCGCGCGCGTCCTCGCCGGTGAGGACCGCCGACCACGCCCGGGCGCGCGGCGAGCGGCGTCGAGGTCGAGCGCTCCGATCAGGGCGTGGGCGTGCACGCTGCGGACGAAGGCGACGTGAACCATGCGGGGCAGCACGGTGATCGTCGACGTAGCGACCGCGCCCGGTGAGGAGCCGCGGATCGTCCGGTCGCGGCAGCGGCGAGCCGACCTGCGGCACGCGCGGCAGTCTAGCACGATTGACATGGGCGGCTGGGGCCCCTATGCGATTCTCGCGGTTTGTACCGAAGGCCCATCGCTCCGCGCCACGCCCGGCTACCGCTTGATCCCTGGTCGCTTCCGATGGGCATCTCGGGACACGCCTGACTGGAGGCTTCTCATGGCCGTGAAAGTGCTGGAGCTGCATCACCACGGTATCCGCGTCGGGCCCTCGCCGGAAGAGGTCGCCAAGGCCCGCAAGTTCTACGGCGACGTGCTCGGTCTCGATCACGATCCCGGCCGTCCGCACATTCCGACGCATCGACGGGTACTGGATGGACGTGGGCGGCATCGCGCCAGATCCACCTGATGGGCGCGTGGCCGGCCAGTCGAAGTTCGCCAAGGGCCCGGGCCAGGACCCTCGCTGCCGCACGTGGCCCTGGCGGTGGCCGACATCCAGGAGACGAAGAAGGAGCTGGAACGCCTCGGCGTCGACTACTGGGCGGCCGAGAGTGTGGTGGGGCCCGCAGTCGCTGCAGATCTTCATGAAGGACCCGTTCGGCAACATGATCGGAGCTGCACCAGATCGACACGCTGCCGGTGCGTGACCTCGCGATGCTCATGAGACGGCCAGGCGGGCGGGGGTGGTCCCCGCCCGCTCAGCCGTGCAGCACGAGCGTCGGGACGGGCGTCGCGCCGGCGACCCGCTCGGCGACACCAGGCGCGAAGACCGCTGCACGCGGCCGCGAGCGGCGTCGTCAGGCGATGAGATCAGCGCCGAAGGCTTCGGCCTCCAGCAGGATCTCGTCGGCCGGCTCACCGAACCGCACCACCGTCTCCACGGCACCCTTCGAGGGCGGCTTGGCCGATGGAGATCGTCGAGTCCCGCGGGCCGTCAGCCGCTCCATCTCCTGGTCGACGTAGGCCACCGTCCGCCCGTACTCGTCGCACCACGCGCTCCGGCACCGGAAACACCCGCAGCAGCCGGACCGTCGAGTCCCATCTCGCGCGCCATCGCCGCCACGACCGGGACGACCCGCTCGCTGTGCTCCCGCGCATCGATCGGGGCAAGAATTCAGCTTCGCCATGATCTTCTCTCCTCCCCGTTGCGACGAGGGCACCACGGTGAAGGATTCTCAATCGGGAATGCCCAGAATCCTCCGGGCGAGGAGCTGCCATCCAACGAGGACAGCAAGACTCTGGAAAGGAGTGTGGCAGGTGATGCGAGCTGTCTATCTGGTTCTCGTGGTAGCCCTGGTGCTGGTAGCTCGCCGCGCTCGAGATCATCGCCGAGCGGAGCGTGTCGGCGGCCTACCCCGGAGCACTCGGCAGCCCAGCCCCAACGTCTACCCCAACGTACATCTACTACAGTAGCTCGGCGTCCGGCCCAGGACGCACCTCGACCCGCCCGTCCTTCAGCACCAGCCGGATCCGCTCCGGCGACTGCAGCACGCGGACGTCGGTGAGCGGATCGCCGGTCGACCACCGCGAGATCCCCGCGCCGTCCCTTCTCGACCGCGCCGATCTCGTCGCTCCAGGCCCAGGCACTCGGCGGCCCAGCCCGTCGCGGCCTGGATCGCCTGCATGGGCGTGAGGCCGGCGGCCACGAGATACTCGATCTCCATGGCGTTCGGCGGATGGCCGTGGCCGCCGGCGTCGGTGCCGGCCACGACCTTGACGCCGGCCGCCATGCGCCCGCCGGATGGTGTTCAGGTGGTGCTCGCGCAGCGCCTGGGCGCGCTCGCGCACGTGCGGGGACTTCGACTCGCGGTGGTACTCGTACACGGTCAGGGTGGGCACGAGGAAGGTGCCGCGCTCGGCCATCATCGGGATGAGCTCGGGATCCTCGTCGAGATAGCAGCCGTGCTCGATCGAGTCGACGCCGGCCTCGAGCGCCAGTGCGCAGGCCCGGCCCGCCGAGCGCGTGGCACATGACCCGGCGGCCGAGCGCGTGCGACTCGTCGACCAGCGCCGCGCATCTCGTCGAGGTCGAAGGCGGCGTCGCGGGGCCGTGGCCGGCGCGGGAGCTGGCGCCGCCGGTGGTCGCGCACTTGATGACGTCGGCGCCGGCCCGGACCATCGTGCGCACCACGCGGCGCACGTCCTCGACGCCGTTGGCCACGCTCGCGCGGCAGCGCGGATCGCGCCGAGCACCATGCACTCGTGGCCCGAGGGCTCACCGCGATCGCCGATCCCGCCGATCGGCGAGATGATCGCCACGGCGGTCAGCAGCCGCGGCCCGCGGATCAGCCCTTCGTCGACGGCCGCGCGGAAGCCGGCGTCGAGACCGCCGGCGTCGCGGATCGTCGTGTAGCCGAAGCCGAGCGTGCGCTCGAGCACCCGGCCGGTGCGCAGGTGACGGGCGCTGGACGGCTCGTCGAGCTCCCAGCGGGTGGCGAGGTCGTAGCCGTGGGACGCCAGATGGTCGTGGCAGTCGATCAGCCCCGGCAGCACGGTGAGGCCGGCGGCGTCGATCACCTCGGCGCCGGCTGGGCCGTTGACGTCGGGACCGGTCGTCACGCGCTCGATCCGGCTCGTCCGTCGATCACGATGGTGGCGTCCGCGCACGGGCGCCGCGACCGGTGCCGTCGATCAGCGTCCCGCCCTTGAGCACGATCATCGCGGATCCTCCTTCACCGCCACGGTCGCGTCACAGGCAGGCGTGGCCGGTGGACGAGCCCCGCAGCCGCTCCATGCCCTCGATCATCGCCTTCACGTCCAGGTCCTGGTCGGTCTCGCCACGAAACTCCTGGTAGCAGCGCATCACGTTGGGCAGGATCCGCTCGGCCTCGCGCCAGCTGGCGTAGCACGCCCGAGCTTGATGTCACGCGCCGCCGCCTCCGCCGGCATCCCGGCGTCGAAGCGCGTCTCGCCTCCGGCGCACCAGGACCAGATAGTCGCGCAGCAGCCGCACGTCGGCGAGCGTCCCGACCGGGCCATGGCCCGGCACGACCACGTCGGCGTCGAAGCGCCAGCACGCGGTCGGCGGCCTCGATCCAGTGGCCCGACGTGGCCCTGGAAGGCCAGCGGCGTCACGTAGTGGAAGGCGAGGTCGCCGGTGAACAGCACGCGCTCCTTCGGCAGAAAGACCGTGGCGTCGCCCGCGGTGTGCGCCGGCACGCCCGGATGCCACAGGTGGATCTCGTGGCTGCCGTCGTGGATCACGAGCCGGTCCTCGAAGGTCACCGTGGGCAGCGTCATCTTCAAGAGCGGGAACTCGCGGGCGAACGCCGGCATGAAGCGCTGGAGAGCAATACGTAACTGAACGAAGTAATACT
>ERZ1370068.3638-contig-2743_pt1 | contig 46428 bp, 56 predicted proteins | sample MGYA00561227_ERZ1370068 | MGnify/ENA primary metagenome ERZ1370068 (study PRJEB38410, sample SAMEA6850437) | metagenome | study: Metagenomic assessment of the ecological functions of the soil: analysis of the soil microbiota associated with the... | reverse complement strand
TTGTACTTCGTTTCGGTTACGTATTGCTCCCGGCGGAAGATGTTAGCTATGCAAGCGCAAGCGAGGTGTTGCGCTCAATCGCACCGGCAAGCTCGGACGATTCACTCGTCAACCGGTTTGCGGTGAGGGGTGAGTACGTCCACGTGGTCGCAGCCCTTGCCCTGAAGGCCGACGTCAAGGTCGAGGCCATCGAACCCTTGCTCGAGCCTGACCGGCTGTATGGACTGATGCGTCGCCTGCAAGGCCGCCCGGCTGACCTGGTCGACAACGACGATGATCGTCCGCAACAGGCCCAATTGCCCGCCATCCACCGACCGGGAACTCGACCAATGCGTAGCGGTGTTTGAGTCCCTGCTGCTGTCGGTCGCGCAATGGACCATTCGGTTTTGGTCGATCGGATTCTGGCCAAGAAGAACGAGCCTGCAGCGCTGCTACGGCAGGCAAGAAGGTGAGCCAGCCTGCTTGACGTCGGCTTCGCTGACGAGCGAAAGCCGCTGGCGCATCCGCCGTGCATAGCCTCAGACACCGATGTGCGGTCGGACTGGCCACGTCGATTACCACTTGGATTTGCGATTGCGTGCGACAGGGGCGTTGGCCACTTGACTCCGCCTATGCGCTGGATTTGAATTGTGGCCGGCTCAAGGTGCTGACGGTAACCGGATCATGTTTTGGTTACGCAAGCACGTTGGCCTGATGGTGAGTCTGGCTTCGCGATAGATGTCAACGCAGAGGTCGCCAGCGAAACGCTATCTGATCTTCGGAGCTATCGGCCCCGCTCGTCGGCGGGTTTTTGATGCTGTTCGCGACCACGGTGGATCGGGCTACTGGACCGAGACCAGCTGGTCGGAGATCGGAAATTCCTCGGCGCGTTCGCGTCAGGACGCTGCAGTACAGCTATCTGTTCGGCATCGTGCCGATGCTGATGCTCGGCGCCATCGACGACATTATCTCATCACATCAAGCGCATTTCCTCCCGTGATGCGGATGCTGATGCTGGGCGCCATCGGCTTTGCCACCGCCTCGTTGCTCTATGGCTCGCGCGGGCCGAATGCCGGTGCGCTGCAGTTTGTGCTCTACGGCCTCGTCGGCTTGGTGCCCGCGATGCTGTCGTCCTGGCTGGCGCACAGATATGCCGACGCGCCGCAGGCGGCGCATTCGACATAACGTGTTGCCGTGATCCGTAGGGTGGGCAAAGGCGCGATAGCGCCGTGCCCACCATCAAGCATTTCGCGCAGTAATGGTGGCGCAGCGCGCTTGTGCCCAACCCCTACGGACTGTCTGAACCGATCAAGCCGCAGCGTACTGGAAATCCGCTTTCGCGGGGCACGACGAACTCGGGAATTTGGCGCGCCGTGTCGCAACAAAAAACGGCGGACCTTTCGGCCCGCCGCTCATGCGCATGTGATTGCAATACGCTTTACGTGAATGAATGCCCCGAGCCCGCTTCAACCGCGGTTGAAGGCTTGAACTCTAGATTTTTTCGCCGGCCGGTCTATCCGGTAAACCCGGGTCGGGGCAGCGGGTTGCCGATCGCGCGTCACGTCCCGTTGGCGCGGCAGCGGCCGAACGGGCCGGGGTACCAGCCGCGCGGGCAGGCGTGCAGCGGCAGGGTCGGCGTAGTTGCGGCGGCAGCCGCCATAGGGGCCGCGGATGCCAGCCACGGCCGCATCCGCCGGCGACCTCGATGACGTCGCTGTTGGTTGCGGGCGCGGGCGGCGCCATCGGCATCGCATGGGCGCCTGCCGACCATGATGCCGAAAACGAAAGCGGTAGCGATCAGTCTGTTCATGAAATCTCTCCCGATCTGTTCAGCAAGACGCCTGCCATCAGCCGCCGGCAAACGCCGATGCCGGCGCGGACCTCGCCGATCGCCTGGTCGATCAGGCCCATCGCGCGTTTCGCGGTGGCCGCCCTTGTTCGGCGTCGCGGCGCGCGAGTTCGGCGCGGGCCGATTGCAACAGGCCGATGCCTGGCGGTCATGTGCGGCTGCGCGCCGATGGCGTAGCCGATGCCCATGCTGGCGGCGATCGCGGTCCCGAGCAGCGCCTTGCCGGGCGAAGGATGTCGTCATCTCCTGGTCTCCTCTGAAGTTGTCCAACACTGGCCATTCCGGTTGCGGAATGCGGCAGCCCCCGGCGGCCGCTGCCGCCGCACGGTTAAGCCCGACCGCGCGGCCGCGTCTTGGACTGGCAGGCGCCGGAGGATTGCCGATTTGGACTGTCCGGCGCTGTTTTCTTCACATGCCCGTGTTGCTAGGCTGCGAAGGCCTTCAGCCGGCGTTCATCCGGCCGTGGCCAGACTGTACCGCCTGCCACCAGAACTCCCCGCCGATGCCCGTCCTCAAGAAAATGCTGTCGACCGACATGCTGCCGCAGGGCCTGAGCGAGCGGCAGCGCTTCATGTTTTTCGCCGAGCTGTTCGAGCATTTCTCCAACACCGGCGAGCTCGATCCGGCCGAGGACGTGCCGTTTCGGGCGGCGATGAATTCGATCCATGTCGGCACCATCCATGCTCGGCCGCTGCGACGGCATTCCTTCACCACGGTGCGGCGCGAAAGCGCCAGGTGCTGGCGACCAATGACGACCGCTATTGCCTGGCGCGCAACACCGGCGCCTGCGAATCCGCGTCACCCATCGCGGGCCGTGAATTCGCGATGCGGCCGGGATCGATGGCGCTGCTCAAGCTCGACGAGCCGTTCTTCGCGGCCGACGGCATGAACGACAAGCGCTTCACCAACGTGCATCCTGCCGATGGCGACGCTGAGGGCGATCGGTGTCCGGATGTCGACGACCTGGTCGCCCGCGAACTGGAGCCGGGCGGGGCGCTGTCGCTGGCGATGGATTACAGCGATCTGTTGCTGCGCCATCCGGGCGCCGTCGACGAGGCAGGCTTCGCCATCGCAAGCCATCTGATGGATCTGGCGGCGCTCGGCCTCGGCGCGCGCAGCGATGTCGCCGGCGGCGCCCGGCGCGGCGGTCGTGCGCGCGGTGCGGCTGAAGGCCGTGCTGATGATCCTGGAAAAGCGCTTCACGGAGCCGGATTTCTCCGCGCAGAAACTTGCCGCCGCCGCCGGCCTGTCGGAGCGCTATGTCAACGAATTGCTCTATGAAGCCGGCGCCAGCTTCACGCATGCGGCTATTGAATTGCGGCTGCGCAAGGCGGCCGACCTGCTGGCGCATGCCGGGCGAGCGGCGCATCAGCGACATCGCCTTCGCATGCGGCTTCAACGATCTGTCCTATTTCAACCGCTGCTTCCGCCGCCGCTTCGGCCTGACGCCGACGGCGGCGCGGGGAGGTAGGTGTATTCGCGCAGGACACCGGTCGCCAGAATCACGATCAAACGAGCGATAATTTGACGCAACTTGCACCTCGCATTCGCGTTACCATCTGATGACCATGTCAAACGACGATATCTTTACGCCGCCGCCGGTTCGCGCACGCGAACGGCCCTTCCGAACGCGCCACGGGGCGTGGGCCGTCCGTGGGCCTGTCATCGACCAGGAGGGGCGCGAAATCCCCGACGCCGGCCTGCGCGCGCAGTTCGAAGGCCTGCGGTTCGATTTCGGCCATTCCAGCGCCAATCCGTTCGGCGATCTGCACGCGCGAGCAGCGGCTGGCGCGGCTCGATGCCCTCGCCAAATTGCTCGATGTCGCCTTCATCGTGCCCGGCACCAAATTCCGCTACGGCATCGACGGGCTGATCGGCCTGATCCCCGTGGTCGGCGACATCATCACGACGGCGATTTCGCTGTGGCGTGGTGCGCGAGGCGCGCGCGCTCGGCGCGCCCTGGCACATCACGGCGCGGATGCTCGGCCAATGTCGCGGTTGACGGCGTGGTCGGCCTGGTGCCGGTCGCGGGCGACGCCTTCGACGTCATGTTCCGCGCCAACGTCCGCAACGTGCGCATGCTCAAGCGCTGGCTCGACAAGCAGCCGCGCTTAACGCATGCGACGCTCAGAAAAATCGCGCCAAAAACACGCGCTCCCCGGAGATGATCCGAGGGCAGTGCATTTGATCGATCGCGGAAACTCAGGCCGCGTCGGCCTTGTCTTCGGCGCTGGCGGGCGCACGCGGACGGCGCGGCAGCGGAAGGCTTCGCTTTCATAGAGCGTGCGGATGCCGCTCTGGTCGAAGCGGGCTTCCTCGACCTGCAGATAGGCGCCGTTCAGCGAGTCCGCCGGCAGTTCCTCGATCGCGAAGCGAACCGCTTCGGCCGCGGTGCCAAAACGCCGATAGGCAAACCCGGCCCGCTTCTTCTTGCGGATCGCGGCGGGAAACAGTTCGGCGGCGGTGTTGTAGCTGAAGGGACGCATGGACGGTGACCTCAATCTTTTTGGCTCTTGCGTGTGAGCGAATGGTGATTGGATGACGGTGGGCCACAATTGGCGGCCGCGCCGTGCACGTCATTTCAGGCTCCCAATATAAGCTTCGTTTGACAGAAATGCGACCCCTGAAGCAGCGGATCGGGGTGATGATGAATCCGCGCATGGCTGCGCGGGAACAGAAATTAAATCAAGTTATTTCAATGGCTTACATGGCTCAAATCTTGCCGAGCAGCAGCAGGATCAGGAGCACGATTAAAATCACGCCGCCGAGCCCCATGCCGGAATGGCCGCAGCCATAGCCGTAGCCCCGGAAACGGCCGGAGAAGCCGCCCAGCAGGAATATGATCAGGATGATGACGAGTATCGTTCCAAGCGACATGGCGCGCTCCCCGAAAGGCCCGCGGGCGTCCTCGAAAACGCCTCCCGCGGCCCGGATCAAAGCATATTCCGGGCCGCGAGTCCTTCTTCCCTCGCTCGCCACCAAGGGGAGAAGGAAGGAGAGAGTTCACTTCTTCGTCTCGTCGATCGGCAGCACCTTCAGCGGCGTTGCATAGGGCTCGACGCGGAGGCGAGTCCGCTGGCGATCAGGCCGATCTTGTGCAGCGGCGCCTGCTCGAGATCGCCGCCGGCGGATTTGCGCACCGCGTATTGCCACACGCTCATCGAGCCCTTGGCGACCAGCATTTTGGCGATGCCGCCGGCGTTCTGGCCTTCCATCTGGGCAAGTTCGTCCTCGCTGATCCCGATCACGATCTCGTCCTTGGCGGTGATGACCTTGAACAGGGAGACCTTGTCGGCAGCAAAGGCAGGCTGGATCACAACGCTCTCCATGATGAGGATGGCTGCGCCCAGACCGAGCAGCAGACGTTTTGACATGTGCATTTCGAAATTTTCCCTAATTTGCGCGCCGGGCAAACCGGCAGAAGCGTCCCACGCAGACAAAAACCCCGCGCGACCAGCTCTTGGTCGCACGGGGCGAAAAACAGGTTCGAGCGTTACTGGAACTATTTCGGCTGCAGCTTCAAGCGCCGCCGAATTGATGCAGTAGCGCAGGCCGGTCGGGCCGGGGCCGTCGTCGAAGACGTGGCCGAGATGGCCGTTGCACTTCGAGCACAAGACCTCGGTGCGGACCATGCCGTGGCTGACATCGCGCTCCTCGTCGACATGGCTGTCCACGGCGGGCGCCGTAAAACTCGGCCAGCCGCAGCCGGAGTCGAACTTGGCGTCGGATCTCGAACAGCGTCTGGCCGCAGCCGGCGCAGGTGTAGGTGCCCTTGCGGTGCTCGTGCTCATATTCGCCCGAGAACGGCCGCTCGGTCGCCTTCTCGCGCAGCACGGCGTACTGCATCGGCGTCAGTTCCTTGCGCCACTCGGCCTCGCTCTTGGCGACCTTGCCGGATGTTTTGGTGTCGGACATGGAGTCTCCTCTAAGTTAATCGTCATTGCGAGGCGGAGCGAAGCAATCGCACACTTCCGCACGGGAGAACCTGATTGCTTCGTCGCTTGCTCTTGCGCAACGCTTCGCGCATCCGCAGGCAATGACGGAAACGGTCGGTCAGTTGGTGGCCTTGGCGTTGCTCACCAGCGTCGGCTTCTCGATGTAGTTCTCCGCAAAGATCTTCTTCAGGTTCTCGACCTTCGGGATGTCGTTGAAGGCAATATAGGGCTGGTTCGGGTGCAGCGTCAGGTAGTCCTGGTGGTAGTCTTCCGCCGCATAGAACGCCTCGCAGCGGGCCGACCTTGGTCACGATCGGCTTCTTGTAGACTTTGGCGGCGTTGAGCTGGGCGATATAGGCCTCCGCCACCTTCTTCTGCTCGTCAGTGGCGGTAAAGATCGCCGAACGATATTGCGTGCCGGTGTCCGGGCCCTGGCGGTTCAACTGCGTCGGGTCGTGCACGACGGAGAAGAAGATCTGCAGGATCTTGCCGTAGCTGATCTTCTTCGGATCGTATTTGATCTCGACCGCCTCGGCGTGGCCGGTCGTGCCGGTGCCGATCATGGTGTAGTTCGCGGTCGTCTTGCTGCCGCCGGAATAGCCGGACACCGCGTTGAGCACGCCGGCGGTGTGCTGGTACACGCCCTGCACGCCCCAGAAGCAGCCGCCGGCGATCACGGCGGTCTGGATGCCATCGGCGGCCTGAACGTCGACGGCGGGCGGCGGAATGATGACGGCTTCCTCCGAGGCGCGCGAGGGGCTGATGGCGACCGCGGCGATGGCCAGCGCGCCGATGGCGGCAGCGCACAGCGACAGGCGGTTGAAGTGGCGAGGGACATGGTTTCCTCTTGCGGCAATGGTTGGGGGCAGTCTAGAGCGGGATCGGCGTTTCGCAATCGGCTCAGGTGCGTTCCGATGCCCAAGATACGGCGCTGGCCGGCCGATTGTTACAGGCGCGCGCTCACACGAGTTCGTGAATAAAGCTGCGTCCGCGCAAGGCCTTAAGGAGGGGCGATCAGTCGCGCTCTGACCGGTGCGGGCCTGCCTTTCCACAATGAACCGCCGGTCGCGCGCCGCGACCAAAATCCATGCGCCGGAGCGTTCCGCCGATGTTGCGCGCTTCCTTGCTGGGTCTCGTCGTGCTTGCCGCTCGCCGGCCCCGCGCTGGCCGCGGGCGATATCGAGACCTGCCGGAATGCCACGGCCGGAACCGGTCGCACGCCTCGGCGGCCTGCGAGAGCGTGATCGCCGACGACAAGATCACCGGCCCATCCCGGGCTGCCGCCTTCTGGTTTCGTGGCGACTCCCTGATGAAGAAGCGCGATTACGACGGCGCGATCGCGGCGTTCACCACGGCGCACGGATCGCGCCCTGACAATATCGGCGTCATCAACGCGCGCGGCATTGCCTACAGCTAGCAAGGGCGACGACGAGCGTGCGCTCGCCGACTACGATCTGTGCCTGCAGCTGCGTCCGACTTACGGCAGCGCCTCACAACAACCGCGGCCTGATCTTCATGCGCAGGGGCGAGCTGCAGCGGCCTTCGATGAAGTTCAACCTGGCGGTCAAGCATCATCTTCAACGATCAGAGCCGCTACCTACACCATCTACAACCGGGGCCGCCGTGCAGGGACCTGCTGAAAGCAGTACGACGCCTCGCTTGCCGACTTCGCCGAGGCGCAAAGGCTCAATCCCGACGGTCCGCAGGTTCCGGCTACCGCTGCATTACCTACACCGAGCATGGGCAGGTTCGATGAAGCGCTCGCCGACTGCAACGCGGCGCTGGCGAAGTCACCGAACAGTGATTTACGCGCTGACCAGCCGCGGCAATGCCTATCTCGGCGAAGGGCAATCTCGACGCCGCGCTCGGACGATTACGACCAGGTGCTCAGGATCAATCCGAACTACGTTCGCGCCTATGTCGGCCGCGGGCAGCTTTTCGAGAAGCGCCGCGACCTCGTCGCCGCGCGTGCCGACTATCGCGCGGCGGCCAGCGCCGCGCTGGCGCGACGTCGACGACATCGAAACCACGCTGGCGCGCCGCTGTCGCCAGGGAACGGCTGGAAGCGCTGCTGGCTGGGCCGGCCGCGCCGTGCATCGCGGGCAAGGCTTCGCCGTCGACGCCGCCAGCCGGCGGGGCCGCGCAAGGTCGCGCTGATCGTCGGCAACGGCGCCTACAGGAACGTCGCGCCGCTGGCCAATCCGCCGCGCGACGCCAAGCTGATCGCGTCGACCTTTCGCGAGCTCGGCTTTGCCACGGTGACGCTGGCGCCCGATCTCACCCGGGACAAATTCTTTGCCGCCCTGCACGAATTCGGCCGCGAGGCCGAAAAGGCGGATTGGGCGGTGGTCTATTATGCCGGCCACGGCATGGAAATCGGCGGCGTGAATTATCTGATCCCGGTCGACGCCAGGCTGGCGGCCGACAGCGACGCGGAGACGCAGGCGGTGGCGCTGGAGCAGGTGATCGCGTCCGTCGCCGGCGCGCGCAAGCTGCGGCTGGTGATGCTCGACGCCTGCCGCGACAATCCCGTTCGAAAAGACCATGCAGCGGACCATTGCGCTGAAACTGGTCAACAAGCGGCTTTTCCAACATCGAGCCGGAAGCCGGCTTCATGGTGGTCTACGCCGCCAAGCACGGCGAGACCGCGCTCGACGGCGATTCCGACAACAGCCCGTTCGCCACGGCGCTGGCGCGCGACATCAAGGAGCCGAAGGTCGAGGTGCGAAAGCTGTTCGACATCGTCCGCGACGACGTCTGGAAGGCGACCAATCGCGCGCAGCAGCCGTTCACCTACGGCTCGCTGCCCGGGCGCGAGGATTTTTACTTCGTGGCGGGGAAGTAGCATTGTCCTCATGACGAGCAGGCATGGCGCGCTCTCAGACCTCATGGTGAGGAAGTGCGCCGAGCGCCGTCTCGAACCCATGTGCGCATCGCGAGCCATCGCTTCGAGACGCTGCGCATGCGCTCCTCAGGATGAGGTCTGAGTGCGCTGATCTACACCACCACGCTCAGCCGCTTCGCCGCCCGCGTGATGCCGGTGTAGAGCCACCGCGCGCGGCTGTCCTGGAACGCAAAGCTCTCGTCGAACAGCACCACGTCGTCCCATTGCGAGCCCTGCGACTTGTGCACGGTGAGCACATAGCCGTAGTCGAACTCGTCATAGGGCTTGCGCTGCTCCCACGGGATCGCCTCGATGCCGCCCTCGAAGCAATCGCGGCGCACCGAGACCTTGGTGACCTTGTGGCCGAAATCCTCGTCCGGCGAGAGCCGCATGGTCAGGATCTTCGATTTCGACCGCGGCTGGGTGCGCGACTTCACCCGCCACAGCCCGCCGTTGAACAGGCCCTTCTTGCGGTTGTTGCGCAGGCAGACCAGCTTGTCGCCGGCCACCGGCAAGCGGATCCTCGATGTTCTGCTTCTGCGCGCACCCGCATGTTGTAGGCGCGGCGGGTGTTGTTGCGGCCGACCAGCACCTGGTCGGCGCTCATCACGCGGTCCGGATCGAGCTCGCTGCGCGGCACCACCTCGCTCTCGCCGTGGCGGCCGATCTCGAGCTCGCGGCCCTCGCGGATATCCATCGACATCCGCACGATCGGATCGTCCTGCGCCTGGCGATGCACCTCGGTCAGCATCGCGTCGGGCTCGCAGTCGGTGAAGAAGCCGCCGCCCTGGATCGGCGGCAGTTGCGCGGGATCGCCGAGCACCAGCAGCGGACAGTCGAACGACATCAGGTCGCGGCCGAGTTCGGCATCGACCATCGAGCATTCGTCGATCACGATCAGCTTTGCCTTCGAGGCCGGCGCGTCGTCCCACAATTCAAAGCTCGGCTGCTCGACGCCGGATCTCGCGGCGCGATAGATCAGCGAGTGGATGGTGGAGGCGTTGTCGCAGCCCTTGTTGCGCATCACCAGCGCCGCCTTGCCGGTGAAGGCGGCGAACTTCACCTCGCCGTCGACGCCGTCGGCGATGTGCCGCGCCAGCGTGGTCTTGCCGGTGCCGGCATAGCCGAACAGGCGGAAGACCGGCGGCGTGCCGTTCCTGCCGGGCTTGGCCTTCAGCCAGTCGGCAACGGCCTTCAGCGCGGAATCCTGATGCGGCGTAAACGTGGTCATGGGGTCCAGATGGAGGCAGAGCGGGCGGAGAGGCCGCGACTCAACAGAAGCGCAAAGCTAACCATTCGCGCGTTCCATGCAAGGCTGCTTCCGCGACGCGGAATTGCGGTTTCGCGGCCGAGGCTGGACTTGAGGCCGGCCGGCGAATACACTGCGCTGAAAACAACAAGCGGTCTTGGGAGCGGCGTCATGAAATTCGGCATCTTCTACGAGCTGCAACTGCCGCGCCCGTGGCAAGAGGGCGACGAGCTCCGGCTCTACCAGAACGCGCTGACGCAGCTCGAGACCGCCGACCGGCTGGGCTATGACCATGCCTGGGTGGTGGAACATCATTTCCTGGAAGAATATTCGCACTCGCCGGCGCCGGAATCGTTCCTCGCCGCCGCCAGCCAGCGCACCAAGAAGATCCGGCTCGGCCACGGCATCTTCCAGCTCACCACCAATCATCCCGCGCGCGTCGCCGAGCGCGTCGCGGTGCTCGATCTCTCTCAGCAACGGCCGCTGCGAGTTCGGCATGGGCGAGAGCGCGTCGATCACCGAACTGACGCCGTTCGGCCGCGACATGGAAACCAAGCGCGAGGTGTTCGAGGAGGCCGTGCAGGCGATCTTTCCGATGTTCACCAAGGTCGGCACCGAGCATCACGGCAAGTATTTCGACATTCCCCTGCGCAACGTGGTGCCGAAGCCGGTGCAGAAGCCGCATCCGCCGCTGTGGATGGCGTGCTCGCAACTGCCGACCATCGAGCGCGCCGGCGAGAACGGCTTTGGCGCGCTCGGCTTCCAGTTCGTCAGCGCGGACGCCGCGCATGCCTGGGTGCACGCCTATTACAACGCGATCACCAAGCGGCTGAAGAAGCTCGCCGATTACGAGATCAATCCGAACATGGCGCTGGTGTCGTTCTTCATGTGCGCCAAGACCGACGAGGAGGCGCGCGCGCGCGCCGACGGCGCCACCTTCTTCCAGTTCGCGCTGCGCTACTACGGCGCCGTCGCAGAACCGGCAGCGTCCGGCGCCCGGCACCGTCAACATGTGGGACGAGTACAACAAGTGGAAGCGCGAGAATCCGGAAGCGCAGGAGGCGGCGCTGCGCGGCGGCCTGATCGGATCGCCGGAAACCATCCGCAAGAAGCTGCGGCGCTTCCGCGCCTCCCATATCGACCAGGTGATCCTGCTCAACCAGGCCGGCAAGAACACCCACGAGCACATCTGCGAATCGCTCGAGCTGTTCGCGCAAGGAAGTGATGCCGGAATTCCAGAACGATCCCGAGCACGACGCCTGGAAGAAAGGCGTGATGAGCGGCGCGATCCAGCTCGAGGAGATCGACACCGAGGCCTTCAAGGATCGTTACGGCAAGCTGGCGGTGAGCGTCTGCGCCGGCGCCGAAGGTGGCGGCGGGATAGCAGCTTCGGCGGATGTCGAGCCGGGCGCGGCGCGATGCGACGGATCGCACTCGCGCTCGTCGGCGTCAGTTCGAGTTTGCCGCCGCCGTAAAGCTGCGGTCGACCGCCGTGTTGACGTCGAGCTTCTTCGGACAGGATGCCGTAGCGGGTGGCGCGGTCCGATGCTTCCTGAACCTCCTTGACGATGTTTTCGTCGATCGCGATCGGACTGGTGCGTTGCGCCGTGTAGGCGCTCAGCAGCACGTCCTCGGGAAGTTTGGTGAGTTCGGCGGTGTTCTTGGCGTATTCAGGCAGATGATCGAGCGACCACAGCCGCGCCTTGTTGAGCCGCTGCACGAGATCCTGCACGGCCGCGCGCTTGGTGGCGATGGCGCCGATCGGATGCGACGATGAAGGTGACGGTCGGCGTCAGGCCTTCGCCGTTGGCGACGACCCGCGCATTGTCCTTGAGCGTGGCGTAGGACACGTAGGGCTCCCAGACCGCCCATGCGTCGATCGAGCCCGCGACCAGCGCGATCTTGGCATCCACCGGCCCGAGCGGCGCGAAGGTCGCGTCGTCGATCTTGTATCCGGCCTTCTCCAGCGTCGCATCGATCAGGAACTGGCCCCAGCCGCCGCGCGTTCCAGCCAGGCGCTTGCCCTTGAGGTCGGTCGGCGGTCTTGATCGGCGAATCCTGCGCGAACCAGAATGGCCTGCGTCCTGGCATCGGAGCGGGTGCCGCCGATGGCCTTGATCGGCGCGCCGGCGGCATACACGGTCAGGAACGAGAGATCGCCGGTATAGCCGACATCGAGCGCGCCTGCGTTGAGCGCTTCGAGGATCGGCGCGGCAGCAGGAAATTCCGACCATTCGATCTTGTATGGCAAATCCTTCGCGTAGCCCGAAATCTCCAGCAGTGAACGATTGCCGCCCTTCTGGTCGCCGACGCGGAGCGTCACTGGTTCCGCGGCCAGCGCGGATGCCGTGATCGCGAAGCTCCATCGCTGCGCCGAACAGCGTCGCGCCGAAATTGCGAAGGCGCGCACGGGCGCGCTGATTCAAGTTTGGTTGCATTCATGTTTTTGATCTTTCTCATTTCATCCGCTGCATTGCCTGACGCAATCAGCGATGCACAAAGCCTACGAGCAACCGCATCGCAGTCAATGAAATGGCTGACTGAATATTTCAATGCGGAAGCAATGATCGTCTCGCGTTGCAAGTCGCGACGCAGATTGTTTGCTGATGGTGTTGAATTTGCGTGAAGCGATCAACCATCGCACCCAATTCGAGGCGATGCATAATTGTTGATCGCGCAAAAATCGTTGCGTTGCGAGGTGCTGCGATTCGTGGAGATAATCTCTCCGTTCGCTTTCACATTCAAAAATCCATTTCATTGACGGTCGCGGTTCCGCGACGCATCATTTCAGCATCAATTCAGCGGAGCGGATCTCGAAATTCGCCGAGATTGAACCGATTTCACTGATCGTCAGTGTGGAACGATACCGGGCCGCAGCAGCCATCGCGCTGCGCCGACGGCAGCGCTATGCCGGTCGATAAGGAGAAGAAAATGTCGAGAGACGTAAAGAAACAGTGCGCTGCTGGACCGCCGTACCTTGCTGCGGACTGGGGCCGCGGCGGCGTTCGCGGCGCCGATCGGCGTATTCGGTGCGCAGGCCTTTCCGTTCCGCGCCGCGCCGCCGGCGATCGATTTCTCGCAGTTCCCGATCTGCAAGACGGCGTCCGACGCGCCGCCGCTCACCGGCGCGCCGCGGAAGCTGAAACTTGTCCTGGAACGCCGGCGCGGTCTGCCTCGCGCCGCTGCCGGTCGCGATCGATCACGGATTCTTCCAGAAGCACAATCTCGATGTCGAGCTGGTCAACTACAGCGGTTCGACCGACCAGCTGCTGGAGGCGATCGCGACCGGCAAGTCCGACGCCGGGCTCGGCATGGCGCTGCGCTGGCTGAAGCCGCTGGAGCAGGGATTTGACGTCAAGATCGCGGCGCGGCACGCATGGCGGCTGCATGCGCGTTCTGTCGCGCGCGAATTCGGGGCGTCGACAAGCTCGCCGACCTCAAGGGCAAGATCGTCGCGCGTCGGCGATCTCGGCGGACCGGACAAGAACTTCTTCTCGATCCAGCTCTCCAAGCACGGGCATCGATCCGAACAAGGATGTCGACTGGCGCGTCTATCCCGGCAATTTGCTGCAGCTCGCCGTCGAGAAGGGCGAAGTCCAGGCGTTCCTGGCTTCCGATCCGATCGCCTATCTCTGGCTGAAGGACACCGCCTACAAGGAAGTGGCCTCCAACCTCGACGGCGAATACAAGGACAAGACCTGCTGCATCGTCGGATTGCGCGGCAGCCTGGTGCGCGAGGAACCGCAGGTGGCGCGCGGCGTTGACGCAGGCCGCTGCTCGATGCGGCGATGTTCACCTCGCAGAATCCGGACAAGGCAGCGGCGTCGTTCCAGCCCTATGCGCCGAAGACCGCCAGCCTGCAGGATCTGCAGGCGATGGTCGCGCTATCACACCCATCATCACCATCCCACGGGCGCCAGTGCTCAAGCAGGAGCTCAAGGCCTATGCCGACGATCTTGAAGGCGGTCTCTGTCTTCAAGCCGAGCACCGATACGGCCAAATTTGCGGAGCGGATCTATGTCGACGTATTCGGCGTCTGACGGCGGTCGCGCTGGCGCAATCGGCGGAAGAGGGCGCGGCGATCGCGGGCGGCCGCTGTCGCTGCCGGTTTCGTTTCCGTCGGGCGGACCGGCGTCGTTCGCAAGCCTGGCCTGGGTCGGATTCGGCGTGTCTTGCCTGTGGTGGCCGGATATCGGCGACTGGTCGCGCACCCATGCGGCTCGGCGGCGGCCGCCTTTGTCATCGCAGGCGGAATTTTCCTGGCGACAGTGGCTCGGCAGCCGGCTCGGCGGTTTCAATGCAGGCCTGCAGCGGCGCGCGCCGTGGCTGCTGGCATCGGCGTTGTTCCTGACCGCTGTGGGAAGTCGCGACCGCGAAGTTTGGCGTGGCTGCCGCTGCCGTTCTTCCCGCCGCCGCAGTCCATCATCGAGGTCTACACCGACGATCTGCCGAAACTGCTGGACAGCATCTTTGCCTCGGTAAAGCTCCAGCTCGGCGGCTACGTCATCGGCGCCACCGTCGGCTTCCTGACCGGCGTCTCGATCGGCTGGTCGCGCAGCGTCGGCTACTGGGTGCATCCGGTGCTGCGGTTCATCGGCCCGCTGCCGGCGACCGCGTGGCTGCCGATCGCGTTCTTCACCTTTCCGTCGAGCTGGAGCGCCAGCACGTTCCTGATCGCGCTGGCGACCGGGTTTCCGGTCACGGTGCTGACCTGGTCCGGCGTGGCGAGCGTCAGCAACGCCTATTACGACGTGGCGCGAACCCTCGGCGCCAAGCCGTCGTTCCTCGTGCTGAAGGTCGCGATTCCCGCGGCGCTGCCGCACGTCTTCGTCGGCCTGTTCATGGGCCTCGGCTCGTCATTCGCCGTGCTGGTCGTTGCCGAGATGATCGGCGTCAAGGCCGGGCTCGGCTGGTATCTGCAATGGGCGCAGGGCTGGGCGGCCTATGCCAACATGTATGCCGCGCTGATCGTGATGTCGCTGTTGTGCTCGGGCGCGATCACGCTGCTGTTCCGGACGCGCGACCGCTTGCTGGTCTGGCAGAAGGGAGTCGTCAAATGGTAGCGCTTGCCGGCTGCCGAACATGATCTGCACGTCGCTGCCGGGGCGTCGCTCGACGTCGAACGCGTCAGCCATGCCTTCGATATCGACGGCACCGTGCTGCCGGTGCTGGACGACGTCAGTTTCAGCGTCAAGCCCGGTGAGTTCGTCGCGCTGCTCGGCCCGTCCGGCTGCGGCAAGTCGACGTTGCTGCGGCTGGTCGCGGGGCTTGAGCCGCCGCGCGCGGGCACGCTGCGCGAGGACGGCGATCCGATCACGGGACCGTTTCCGTCGCGGGTCGTGGTGTTTCAGGATCCGACGCTGTTTCCATGGCGAAACGTCTGGGACAACGTCGCGCTCGGTCTGGAAGCGCAGGGCATTCTGAAGAGCCAGCGTCAGCGCGTCGATGCGGCGATCGATCTCGTCGGCCTGTCGGGATTCCGCAAGGCCTATCCGCACCAGCTGTCGGGCGGCATGGCGCAGCGCGTCGCGCTGGCGCGGGCGCTGGTGAACGACCCGAGAATCCTCATCCTCGACGAGCCGCTCGGCAAGCTCGATTCGCTGACGCGCATCACCATGCAGGCCGAGACTCGTCTCGCTCTGGCAGCGCAAGGGCTTCACCACGCTGCTGGTGACGCATGACGTCGAGGAAGCGCTGTTCCTCGCCAACCGCGTCATCGTGTTCAGCGACCGGCCGGCGCGCATCAAGGCCGACATCGCGGTCGATCGTCCCTATCCCCGCCATCGCGGCGATCCCAAACTGGCGGAGCTGCGCCGCAACATTCTCGGGCTGCTTGGATTGGACGCGACATGGTGAGCGCGCAAGGCAGTTCGATACGCAAGGACGCTCCGGAGGAGCGCAACGCCGGCCTACTTCGATTGCGCCAAGCTGCTTGCTTCCGAATTTGCCGCCCGGGCGGCTCAGCACGATCGTGACGCAAGTTTCCCGTTCGAGAACTTCGAGGAGCTGTCCGAGGCGGGACTGCTGGCGCTGACCGTGCCGACGGCGCTGGGCGGGGCCGGCGCGGGCGCGCGCGATGCCGCGCGCATCATCGGCATCTTCGGCAAGGCCGATCCATCGACAGCGCTGGTGCTGTCGATGCACTACATCCAGCATCTGGTGATGGCGCGAAGCACACGCTGGCCGGGCCGGCTCTCGCGCAAGCTGGCGCGGGAAGCGGTCGAAGGCGTGGCGTTGATCAATGCCCTGCGGGTCGAGCCCGATCTCGGCTCGCCGTGCGCGTGGTGGACTGCCGGCGACGATTGCGCGGAAGACCGAAACCGGGTGGCGGCTGAGCGGCCGCAAGATCTATCTCGACCGGCGCGCCGATCCTGAAATGGTATGCGGTGTGGGCGAAGACCGACGAGCCCGAGACGCGCGTCGGCCTGTTTCTGGTTCCCGCGGGACTGCCGGGCACGCGCATTGTCGAGACCTGGGACCATCTCGGCCTGCGCGCCAGCGGCAGCCATGACGTCGTCTTCGAAGACGTCGTGTTCCCGCTCGACCATGAGATCGACGTCCGCAAGCCTGAAGAATGGCGGGTGCCGGATTTCACCCAATCCACCGTGCATGCGATCTTCGTGGCCGCGATCTATGATGGCATCGCCCGGGCCGCCCGCGACTGGCTGATCGAGTTCCTGAAGAGCCGGACGCCGTCCAACCTCGGCGCGTCGCTGGCGACGCTGCCGCGGGTGCAGGAAGTCGTCGGCGGCATCGAGGCGCGGCTCGCCGTCAATGCGCGCCTGATCGACAGTTTCGCGGGCGATTTCGACGACGGCGTTCTGCTGAGCGCGTCCGAGTCCAACATCGTCAAGCTCACCGTCACCAACAATGCGGTCGCTAGTCATCGAAGACGCGCTGTCGCTGACCAGCAATCACGGCCTGACCCGCGCCAATCCGCTCGAGCGGCACTATCGCGATGTGCTGTGCGGCCGGGTTCACACGCCCGCAGGACGACGCCACACGCGACGATCGCCGGACGCCTGGCGCTCGGCCTCTGAACGAATCAACGAAACGAAAACCTGGAGCTAACCATGTCAGTGGAATTCATCGGATTTATCAGCAACAACAATTCGTCCGAAACCATCGTGCGGACCGGCCCGGTCCTCGATCTGCCACTATATCGAGACCGTGGCGAAGGCGCATGAGAGCGCCGGCTTCGACCGCGCGCTGCTGGCGTTTCATTCGACCACGCCGGATGGTCTGCAGATCGGCCAGCACGTGCTCGGCGTCACCGACAAGCTCAAGGTCATGATCGCGCAGCGGCCCGGCTTCACCGCGCCGACGCTGCTGGCGCGCCAGCTCGCGACCATCGACCAGCTTTCCGGCGGCCGCGTCTCGCTGCACGTCATCACCGGCGGCAACGCCACCGAGCTGCGGCAGGACGGCAATACGCATCGACGACAAGGACGAGCGTTACGCGCGCACCAGCGAGTTCCTCGATGTCGTTCGCGCCGAATGGACCAGCGAAAAGCCGTTCGACTACGACGGCAAATACTACCAGGTCGAGAACGGCTTCTCGCAGGTCAAGCCGCATCAGCCGCGGCGGCATCTACGACCTTCGTCGGCGGCGGCTCCGATGCCGCGATCGAGGTCGCGGGCAAGCATGCCGACACGTTCGCGCTGTGGGGCGAATCCTATGCGCAGGTGCGCGATGTGACGTCGCGGGTCCGCGCTGCCGCCGCGAAGCACGGCCGGCCGACGCCGCGCTTCAGCCTGTCGGTTCGCCCGATTCTCGCCGACACCGAGGAGAAGGCCTGGGCCAAGGCCGACGAGATTCTGGCGCGCGCCACCGCGCTGCAGGACAAGACCGGATATCGCAAGCCGGCCGACGGCCATGCCACCGCCGGCGCGCGGCGGCTGCTGGCGCTGGCCGAGCAGGGCACGCGGATCGACAAGCGGCTGTGGACCGAGATCGCGAAACTGACCGGCGCCAACAGCAACACCACCGCGCTGGTCGGAACGCCCGAGCAGGTCGCCGAAGTGTTCGGCGATTACTACGATCTCGGCATCAGCCATTTCCTGATTCGCGGCTTCGATCCCCTGATCGACGCCATCGAATATGGCCGCGAACTGATCCCGCTGACGCGCAAGCTGATCGCCGAGCGCGGCGCGGCCAGGGGAGTGGCAGCGGAATGATGCGTGCTATTCGTTGTTGCGGGCTTGCTGCTGAGCGCGATTGCCTCGGCGGCTGCCCAGACCACCTTGCGGGTCGGCGATCAGAAGGGCAATTCGCAGGCCGTGATGGAAGCGGCCGGCGTGCTCAAGGACGTGCCCTACAAGATCGAGTGGAAGGAGTTTCCGGCCGCGCGCGCCGCTGCTGGAAGCGCTCGAGCGCGGGCGCGATCGAAACCGGTCTGGTCGGCGATGCGCCGTTCACCTTTGCCGCGGCCGCCAACGTGCCGGTCAAGGCGATCGCGCGCGATCCGGCAGAGCCGCGAAGGTCTCGCCGTGCTGGTGCCGAAGCGAGTCGCCGATCCAGAGCTTCGAAGATTTGAAGGGCAAGAAGATCGCGACCGGCCGCGGTTCGATCGGGCATCAGCTGCATTCTGGCGGCGCTCGGAATCGAAGGGATGGTCGCCGAGCGATGTGCAGATCGTGTTCCTCGCGCCATCGGATGCCAAGGTCGCGTTATACGCAAGGTTCGGTCGATGCCTGGTCGACCTGGGAGCCCTATGTCAGCCAGGAAGAAGTGCTGTTCCAGTCGCGGCGGGTCATCACGGCCGGAGGGACTGACGCCGGGATTGGGCTTTCAGGTCGCCACGCCGAACGCGATCCGCGACAAGCGGCCGGAACTGGAAGATTTTCTGCGGCCGGCTGACCGCGGCCCGCGCCTGGTCGCTGACCAATGTCAGCGCCTATGCCGAGACCTGGGGCAAGCTGATGAGCATTCCGCCCGCCGGTGCCGTTGAACTGGCTGAGCCGCGCGAAAATCCGCATCGCGCCGATCGATGACGGCGTTGTCGCCGACGAGCAGAAGACCATCGACCGCCACTTCCGCTCCGGCCTGATCAAGCAGAAGCTCAACGCTGCCGGATATCGTCGATCGCTCGCTCTCCGGCGCGATCGGCAAGGGGCGGCCGGACTTGTGGCCGTCAGTCCGCTCCGGCGTCCATATTTTGGCGCGCCGGCGTCGACTACTCACGGGAGCAATCCTTCCGCGAAGAACGCGTCGGCGATGCGCTGTTGTTCAGACAGGCCTGCGCAGGCGTCACGACGCCGACCTGTAGGAGCGGTGGCTGTTGGCTTCCTCCACGGTGGCGGCATCGATGCCCCAGAGGCCAGCCGAGCAGGCGTCGCGGCTTCCTTCGGATGCGCCTTGACCCATTTTCCGGTCTCGTCGAGCTTGCCGAAGATCGCGTTCAAGCACGTCGCTGCGCCGGTCGGCAAACGCCGCCGGACGACAGATAGTAGCGCTTGTAGCTCGCAAGCCCGTTGCTGCCGTCGGACAGCACCCGCGCGTTGGATTGGCGCTGGGCGCTGGTGAGGAACGGATCCCCACGCCACCCATGCATCGACGATTGCCGCCGATGAAGGCGGCGCGTCCGTCCGCCGGCGTCAGATAGGCCGGCGAGATGTCCTTTGAAGCTCAGGCCCGCACTTGGCGAGCGCGGCGAGCAGCAGGAAGTGACTGCCGGCGCCCTTGGTGACGGCGACCTTCTTGCCCTTGAGGTCGGCGACCGTCCGGATCGGCGATCCCGCGCCAACCAGGATCGCCTGGGCGGAAGGCGAGGCGGCTTCTTCGGCGATATAGGCGAGCCTTAGCGCCGGCGGCTCTGCGCGAACAGCGGCACGGTATCTGGCGACGTCGGCGCCGAAATCGATGTTGCCGGTATTGATCGCTTCCAGCAGCGGCAGGCCGCTGGTGAATTCATGCCAGGAAATGCGGACGCCGAGCGGCGCCAGCGCCTTCTCGAGTTCGCCGTTGGTCTTCAGGATCGCCGTCAACGTCGACGATTTCTGATAGCCGATGCGGATCGTATCGGATGGCGGCGTTTGCGCGTTCGCGGATGCTTGCTGAGACGACACCGCGATTGCGGCGATGCGCTGCCGAGACTTGATCCGATAGCTCACGAAATTGTCCTGCCTGATGGGAATTGAACGGAGTTTAATCAGGCTAAGGTGCGCGCCAGCTTCAGTTCAATAGAACCACAATTCGTTGTCAGCGCGCGTGAATGCAACCGTGCCACGCAGAGTCTGATTGCAGATGCAAAATTTCAGGCTGCTTACCATTCATATCGTTCCATCGCCGCTTTCGATCACGACGCGTGCAGAGTTGAATGCCGTGTCGGATCGGAAACTGTGCATTCGCGCGTCCACGACTCAAGAAAATGCGTCGTCGCCTGATCGAGATCCGGCAACAAACCTGTCTGTCACGACACGGCGTGCACAGGTGCCGTCATTGCTATTTTTGCGGAGCACTCGACACTCGTTCGAAAGCAGCACCATCATTCCTGACATCGCATGATCGCGCAACGCGGCGATACGATCGTTCAGGAGAATGTGATGAAGCGTCGGGAATTTCTCAGACTGTCGCGTTGGCGCAGCGCGGTTGCCGCGCTGTCGTCGCAGGCGCGCGCGCAAGCAGCCGTCAAGGAAATCCGCATCGGCTACCAGAAGACCGGCGTGCTGGTGATCGCGCGGCAGCAGGCCGTGCTGGAGAAGCGCTTCGCCGGCAGGCAAATCGGCATCAAGTGGATCGAGTTCACGTCGGGGCCGCCGTTGCTGGAAGCCATGAGCACCGGCAGCGTCGATCTTCGGCGCGGTCGGCGATACGCCGCCGATCTTCGCCCAGGCCGCGAACGCCAACATCGTCTATGTTGCGGGATCGCCGATCACCAACGGGCAGGGCATTCTGGTTCCCGCCAACTCCGGCATCCGCACCATTGCCGATCTGAAGGGCAAGCGCGTCGGATTCGCCAAGGGCACCAGCGCGCACAACGTGCTGATTGCCACGCTGGAGAAGGCCGGGCTGACCTATGAGGATATCACGCCGGTCTATCTGACGCCGCCGGATGCAGGGCCGGCCTTCGCCAACGGCAGCATCGAGGCGTGGGCGATCTGGGATCCGTATTTCGCGATCGGCGAGAAGCGGCAGAACGGCCGGATCCTCGTCAACGCCCATGAAGTCGCCAAGACCAACTCGTTCTATCTCGCCAACCGCGACTTCGCCGAACACCCACGTGCGGGAAACCCGCGAGGTCATCGATGGCCTGGCGGAAGCCGCGCGCTGGGCCGAGGCGCATCGCGCCGAGGTCGCGAGCGCGCTCGCCGCCGTCACCGGCGTGCCGCTCGAGGTCCAGACCGTCGCCGCCAACCGCGCGTCGTTCGTGATCGGCCCGGTCACCGACGAGATCATCGCGACGCAGCAGGCGGTCGCCGACCGCTTCCACAAGCTCGGCCTGATCCCGAAGCAGATCGCCGTGCGCGACATCGTCTGGCGCCATACCCAGACCTGACTTCCCTCAATCAAGAGGACGTAACTCATGACGCGTTTGATTCAACGCATGGATCGCGAGCGCCGTGCTGTCGATCAGCATCGTCGCTGCCGCGGTCGGCGCTTCCTACGGCCAGGACAAGGTGGTCCGCATCGGCTTCCAGAAATACGGCAAGCTGGTGCTGCTCAAGAGCAAGGGCACGCTCGAGGAGAAGCTGAAGGCCGCCGGCTACAAGGTGGTGTGGACGGAGTTTCCGTCCGGCCCGCCGCTGCTCGAAGCGCTCAATGTCGGCGCGCATCGATTTCGGCAACACCGGCGAAGCGCCGCCGATCTTCGCGCAGGCCGCGGGCGCGCCGATCCAGTATGTCGCCTATGAGCCGCCGGCGCCGAAGGGCGAGGCGATCCTGGTGCCGAAGGACAGCAAGCTCGACTTCGGTCGCCGATCTGAAGGGCAAGAAGGTCGCGCTGAACAAGGGCTCCAACGTTCACTATCTGCTGGTGAAGGCGCTGGAGAAGGCCGGCGTCAAATATTCCGAGATCGAGCCGGTGTTTCTGGCGCCGGCCGATGCCGCGCGCGGCGTTCGAGCGCGGCGCGGTCGATGCCTGGGTGATCTGGGATCCGTTCCAGGCCGCCGCCGAAGCCGCCACCGGCGCGCGCACGCTCGCCGACGGCACCGGCATCGTCGCGAACTACCAGTTCTACTTCTCCTCGAAGAAGTTCCTGGAGAGCGATCCGAAGATCGTCGATCTCGTGCTGGCGCAGCTCAGCGAGGTCGACGACTGGGCCAAGGGCGACATCCACGCCGTCGCCGAGCAACTTGCGCCCGCGATCGGGCTTTCCGTTCCCGGTCGTCGAAGTCGCCCTGAAGCGGCAGTCCTACGGCATCAAGCCGATCACCGACAGCGTGATCGCCGACCAGCAGCAGGTCGCCGACACGTTCTTCGCGCTCGGACTTATTCCCAAAGCAAATCAAGATTTCTGACGTGGCCCGGAGGTCCGGATCATGAGCACGCAACCCAACGCCAACATCCTCTGGTTCCTGCCGACCCATGGCGACGGCCGCTATCTCGGCACCACCACCGGCGGACGCGAGGTGAACTTCAACTACCTGCGCCAGATCGCGCAGGCCGCCGACCAGCTCGGCTATTTCGGCGTGCTGCTGCCGACCGGGCGAAGCTGCGAGGATTCCTGGGTGGTGGCCTCGGCGGTCGCGCCATGGACCGAGCGGCTGCGCTATCTCGTGGCGGTGCGGCCCGGCCTGCAATCGCCGAGCGTCGCCGCGCGCATGACCGCGACGCTCGACCGGGTGTCGAACGGACGTCTGCTGATCAATGTCGTCACCGGCGGCGATCCCGTCGAGAACAAGGGCGACGGCATCTTCCTGATCCATGACGAGCGCTACGCGGTGACGCGCGAGTTCCTCAACGTCTACAGCGACCTGCTCGCGGGCAAGACCGTCAATGTCGAGGGCAAGCATATCCGCATCGAGGACGGCCGCCTGCTGTTCCAGCCGGTGCAGTCGCCGCGGCCGCCGCTCTATTTCGGCGGATCGTCGGATGCCGGCATCGATGTCGCCGTCGATACCGTCGACAAATATCTGACCTGGGGCGAGCCGCCGGCGCAGGTCGCCGAGAAGGTCAACCGGGTGAAGGCCGCCGCTGCCGCGCGCGGACGAAAGCTCTCGTTCGGCATCCGCCTGCATGTGATCGTGCGCGAGACCAATGCGGAAGCCTGGAAGGCGGCGGACGAGCTGATCCAGCACGTCACCGACGAGACCGTCGCCTCGGCGCAGAAGATCTTCTCGCGGATGGATCTCGGTCGGCCAGCAGCGCATGGCGCAACTGCATGGCGGCCGCCGCGACAAGCTCGAGATCAGCCCCAACCTCTGGGCCGGCGTCGGCCTGGTGCGCGGCGGCGCGGGCACCGCGCTGGTCGGCGATCCCCGAAACCGTCGCGGCGCGGATCAGGGAATATCAGGATGTCGGCATCGATACCTTCATCATGTCGGGCTATCCGCATCTGGAGGAAGCCTATCGCTTCGCCGAACTGGTGTTCCCGCTGCTGTCGCTGACGCAGCCGAACAACGTGACGCCGATCCGCGTCAACACCGGGCCGTTCGGCGAAACCATCGGCAACGAATACCGGCCGCAGAAACAGGCATCGCAATCATGAGTCTCATCGACAGTCTTCCGCGCGTCAGCGCGCCGAAACTGCCGCGGGCCGACGGCCTGATCCCGTGGATCGTGCCGCTCGCCATCATCCTGATCTGGCAGCTTGCCTGCGTCACCGGCTTCGTGTCGGCGCGGGTGCTGCCGGCGCCGAGCGACGTCGCGCTGGCGGGATGGAAGCTGCTGCTGTCAGGCGAACTCGTCCGCAACATCTGGGTCAGCTTCTGGCGCGCCAGCATCGGCTTTCTGATCGGCGGCAGCATCGGCTTTGCGTTCGGCCTTGCCAACGGCCTGTCGCAGCTCTCCAGCAAGCTGACCGACACGACGCTGCAGATGGTGCGCAACATCCCGCATCTGGCGCTGATCCCGCTGGTCATCCTGTGGTTCGGGATCGATGAATCGGCAAAGCTGTTCCTGGTCGCGCTCGGCGTGTTCTTCCCGATCTATCTCAACACGCTGCACGGCATCCGCACCGTCGATCCGCAACTGATCGAGATGGGGCGCATCTACGGCATGACCGACGGCGAATTGTTCCGCCGGGTGATCTTCCCGGGCGCGCTGCCGTCGATCTTCGTCGGCGTGCGCTTCGCGCTCGGCATCATGTGGCTGACGCTGATCGTGGCCGAAACCATCGCCGCCTCATCCGGCCTCGGCTACATGGCGATGCAGGCGCGCGAGTTCATGCTGATCGACGTCGTCGTGCTGTCGATCCTGATCTATGCCTTGCTCGGCAAGCTCGCCGACAGCGCCTCGCGCGCGCTCGAGCGGCTGACGCTGTCCTGGCATCCGGCCTTCCAGAAACATTGAGGAATGAAATGCAAGAAGCCCTTCGTTTTCTTCGCCCGGACGCCGAGCCGGTCGACCGCGCCGACTTCGTCGAACAGGCGCGGTTGCTTCGGCGTGGATCGGAAGCGTCCGTCGCGCGGGCTTTCGCTGACCATCCGGGGACTGCGCAAATCGTTCGGCGACAATGAGGTGCTGCGCGGCATCGACCTGCACATCCCGGCCGGCCAGTCGGTCGCGATCGTCGGCCGCAGCGGCTGCGGCAAGAGCACGCTGCTGCGGCTGATCGCCGGTCTTGAGACCGATCACTGCCGGCACGATCAGCCTTGGCGAGGACGCGCGCGCGGAAGACGTCCGCGTGATGTTCCAGGAGCCGCGGTTGCTGCCGTGGGCGCGGGTGCTGTCGAACGTCGAGGTCGGCCTCGGCCGCGAGCGGAATTCGCCGGACGCGCAGGCGCGTGCCGAAAGCGCGCTGGTCGAGGTCGGTCTCGCCGACAAGCGGGCGCAATGGCCGGCGGTGCTGTCCGGCGGACAGAAGCAGCGCGTGGCGCTGGCGCGGGCGCTGGTCAGCCAGCCGCGCGTGCTCGCCTTCGACGAGCCGCTCGGCGCGCTCGATGCGCTGACGCGGATTTCGATGCAGCGGCTGCTCGAGCGGGTCTGGCACGATCAGGGCTTTACCGCGATCCTGGTGACGCACGACGTCGCCGAGGCCGTGGCGCTGGCCGACCGCGTGCTGGTCATCGAGGACGGCCGCATCGCCCACGATTTCAGCGTCGATATCCCGCGTCCAAGGCAGCGCGGTTCGGCCGAACTGGCGGCGCTGGAAGGCGCGATCCTGAAGAATCTTCTGGAAGGCACGCGAAGATACTTCCGACCTGTGAGGTCATCATGAATTCCGTTGTCCGCAACATCGTCGATCGATCGCCGAGGTCACGTCGGACGATTTTCGCGGCGCCATGCGCCATCTGACCGGCGGCGTCAGCGTCATCACCGCCGGACGGGGCAGGGACATTTCGGGCATGACGGTCACCTCGGTGTCGTCGCTGTCGGTCGATCCGCCGGCGCTGATCGTCAGCATCAACCGGGAGTCGTCATCCTGGCCGCTGGTGAAGCGTTACGGCTTCTTCGGCGTCAATATCCTGACCTCGGACCAGGTCGATATCGCCGAGCGGTTTACCGGCAAGGGCGGGCTGAAGGGCGCCGACCGCTTTGCCGGCGCCGAATGGACGACGCGCGCCTCCGGCGTGCCGCTGCTGGTCGGACGCGCTGGCGGCGATCGATTGCGAGGTCGAGGATATCGTCGAGCGGCATTCGCATGCGATCGTCATCGGCCGCGTGCTGGATGTTGCAGGTCTCGGCGCGCACCGCGGCGCTGGCCTATTGGCAGGGGCGCTATGTCGCCATCGATCAGGACGAGGATGCGGCGAAGCTTGCCGAGGTCAGCGTGCCGGCGCGGCACACCGCACGCAAGTTCTGACCGGGGCCGCCGTTCCGACGCCGGGGCTGGCTTTTCCCGCGGTTGCCGATCTTAAACCCGGCGAATGAAGCGTCTCGCAACCTGGGCATTTTACGCTGTCGGCGCGCTCGCGATCGCCTATCTCGCGCTGTACGCCTATGCGGTTTTCACCGGGCGCGACCTGCAGCCCGGCGATCCCATTCGCATCTTTCGCAAGCCGGACGCGCCGAGTTATTCCGTGCTTCCGACGTCATTGCGAGCGTAGCGAAGCAATCCATGCTGCGCATGCGAAGGTAGCTGGACTGCTTCGTCGCTCGCTCCTCGCAATGACGGGAACGCTGGATCACACCGTCGCGCAGCGCTGATATTCGCCGGCGCCGGCGGGCGTGATCGGCAATCCGCCGTCGGCATATTCGTTCAGCTTGTTGCGCAGCGTGCGGATCGAGATGCCGAGGATGTTGGCGGCATGGGTGCGATTGCCGAGGCAATGCTTCAGCGTCTCCAGGATCAGATCGCGCTCGACGTCGGCGACGGTGCGGCCGACCAGCGCGCGGGTCACCTGTTCGGCGGCGAAGGTGGCGTGCGCCACCGCCGGCACGGTCTTGGCGAGGTCGAGGCGGTCGCCGTCGGGCGTCAGGATGGCGTCGGCGCCGATCTCGTCGCCCTGCGCCATCAGCACCGAGCGATGCATGGTGTTTTCCAGTTCGCGGACGTTGCCCTGCCAGCGGTTGGAGGTCAGCACCCGCCGCGCATCGGCGGAGATCGGACGCAGCGGCACGCCGTTGGCGTCGGCATATTTCTTGGCGAAGTGCTGCGCCAGTTCGAGAATATCCGCCGGACGGTCGCGCAGCGGCGGGATCTTCAGATTGACGACGTTGAGCCGGAACAGCAGGTCCTCGCGGAAGGTGCCGTCGCGCACGGCGTCGGCGAGGTTGCGGTTCGAGGTCGCGATGATGCGGATATCGACCGGCACCGGCTTGGTGCCGCCGACGCGGTCGATCACGCGCTCCTGGATCGCGCGCAGCAATTTGGATTGCAGCCGCACGTCCATTTCGGAGATTTCGTCGAGCAGCAGCGTGCCGCCGGTCGCCTCCTCGAACTTGCCGATGCGCCGCGCGACGGCGCCGGTGAAGGCGCCCTTCTCGTGGCCGAACAGTTCGGATTCCAGGAGATGCTCGGGGATCGCCGCGCAATTGATCGAGATGAACGGCCGCTTGGCGCGGGTCGAGCGGGTGTGGACGTAGCGCGCCAGCACTTCCTTGCCGGTGCCGGATCTCGCCGGTGATCATCACCGAGGCATCCGAGCCCGCGATCTGCTGCGCCAGCTTGATCGACCTTGCCCATCGCCTCGTCGCGGTAGACGAGGTCGCGCGAATCATTGGCGACGGCGGCGAGCACCGCGGCGATCAGTTCCGGATCGGGCGGCAGCGGGATGTATTCCTTGGCGCCGGCGTGGATCGCGGCGACCGCGGCGCGGGCGTCGTTGGAGATGCCGCAGGCCACGATCGGCACGTGGATGTGCTCGGCTTCCAGCCGCATCACCAGGTCGCGGATGTCGAGGGCGACGTCGACCAGCAGCAGGTCGGCGCCCTTGCCGCCGCGCAGCACCGCCATCGCCTGTTCGGTCGCCTCGGCATGGGTCACCGAAGCGCCGTTGTCCATCGCGATCTTGGTGGCGGTCGTGAGCTGGCCCTTCAATGTGCCAACGATGAGAAGCCGCATGATAATCTCCTGTTCGTCTGTTCGCGCCGCTTGCGGCGCGTGTCGTCGATAATGTTAGTTGCGTTCCGCCTTGATGATTTCCGTCATGGTCACGCCGAGCTTGTCTTCCACCAGCACCACCTCGCCGCGCGCCACCAGGCGGTTGTTGACGTAGATGTCGATGGCTTCGCCGACGCGGCGGTCGAGTTCGAGCACGGTGCCGGGGCCGAGTTTCAACAGCTCGCCGACGTCCATCTTGGAGCGGCCGAGCACCGCCGAGACCTGCACCGGCACGTCGAACACGGCCTCGAGGTCGGCCGCGATGCGCGAGGCCTGTTCGTCCTCGTTGTAGGCCAGATCGTCGATCGGCGGCGCGTCGGCGGCGTTGAGATCGGGCAGCGGGACCTGTGCGTCGGTGTCACTCATGGTTCAGTCCTCATGGCCTTACGTTCGGCCTGATCGCGGGACGCCATGATAGCGCCCGACAAGTTCGTTGATCTTGGCTTCGATGGCCGCGCGCTCCAGCACCACGCCGCCGTCGGCCCATTCGATCCGGCAGTCGCCGGTGGCGATGTCCGGCTCGGCCAGGATCACCAGCCGGCCCTCGAAGCCGCTTTGGGCGGCCTGCCGCTCGATCTTCTCGCGGGCGGCCTCGTAGAGGCTGATCGTTGATGCGGACCACGAGATGCGGCGTCGAGACCAGATGCGAGAAGCAGTCGCTGACCAGCGCGGTGATCTCGCCGAGCGGCTCGCGGGCGATCAGTTCGCTGCACAGCTTGCGCGCCACCGCGACCGCGACATCGACGGCTTCGGTCTCCATCCGCGCCTCGATGCCGGAAAAGCGCGTGCGCGATGCCCTGGATGGCGATGCCGATCTCTTCCAGCGCCAGCGCCGGCGCGGCGGTCGCTTTCCACCCTGGCCTCGCGCTGGGCCGCCTCGTAGCCGTCGCGATAGGCGCGGGCCTCGGCGGCCGCGATCTTCTGCGCGATCTCGGTCGGCGTCGCGGGACGCTCGCGCGTCTTGTCCGGCGCCGAGAAGTCCATGTCGAACAGGAATTTTGCGGGCGCGGCCATCAGTACACCAGCTCGTCGTCGGCGCGGTTCTTGGTCAGCGTGATTTCGCCCTTGGCGGCCATGTCCTTGGCGAGGTTGACGAGCAGCGCCTGCGCCTCGTCGACGTCGCGCAGCCGCACCGGTCCCATCGCGGCCATGTCGTCCAGCAGCATCTTGCCGGCGCGCGACGACATGTTGCCGAGGAAGAAGCTGCGCACCTCCTCATTGGCGCTCTTCAGCGCGATGCCGAGCTTGTCCTTGTCGACATTGCGCATCAGCGTCTGCGCCGAGGCGGAGTCGAGCTTGATGAGGTCGTCGAAGGTGAACATCAGCGCCTTGATGCGCTCGGCGGATCTCGCGGTTTTCCTCTTCCAGCGAGGTGATGAAGCGGGTTTCGGTCTGGCGGTCGAAATTGTTGAAGATTTCGGCCATCACCTCGTGGGCGTCGCGGCGGCGGGTCTGCGACAGGTTGGACATGAATTCGGTGCGCAGCGTCTGCTCGACGCGCTCGATCACTTCCTTCTGCACCGCTTCCATCTTCAGCATGCGGCCGACCACGTCGAGCGCCAGATCCTCGGGCAGGATCGCGAGCACGCGGGCGGCGTGCTCCGGCTTCAGTTTCGACAGCACCACCGCAATGGTCTGCGGGTATTCGTTCTTGAGGTAGTTGGCGAGCACCTCTTCCTGGACGTTGGAGAGCTTCTCCCACATGTTGCGGCCGGCGGGGCCGCGAATTTCGTCCATGATGCCGGTGACGCGCTCGCGACGGCAGGTATTGCTGCAGCAGCCGTTCGGTGGCGTCGAAGGTGCCCATCAGCGCGCCGGATGCCGACATCCGCGACACGAATTCGAGCAGCAGGTCTTCGACCACGTCGGCCTCGACGGTGCCGAGCGTCGACATATGGATCGACAATTCGCGCACCTCGTCGTCGTCGAGCAGCGCCCAGACCTTGCCGCCATATTGCTCGCCCAGCGCCAGCATCAGGATGGCGGCGCGCTTCGGGCCGCTCAGCGGCTTGCTCTTGGGCCGGTGCGCTCTGACGGCTCGCCAGCGCCGAGATGACGGTGGTGATGTCGTTGGCGTTTGTGGTTTGCGGTACGGCCATGTCAGGTCACTCGGCGGGTTCGCTGAGCCATTGACGAACAATGGAAGCGGTCTCGTTCGGATTTCGTTCGGCCAGTTCGCCGACCCGGTGCACGGCCTGGGCGTGGACCTGGCCCTGAACCTGGGCGACGTCGATCAACTGCGGCGGCGCCGCTGGTGCCGGCGATCAAGGCCTGGCCGGGCGCCATCGGCGTCCTGTGCCGCTGCCGTCGGTCAACGCGGGCGTCGCGTTCGGTCAGCGCGGGGACGACTTCGGCAGGCCAGGATGCGCTTGACCAGCGGGCGGATCACCATGAACAGCACCACGAGGCCGAGCAGCATCATGACGCCGAGTTCGATGACGTACATGACGTCATCCTTGGTGAACTGCAGCATGCCGAGCAGGCCGGTCGGCTCCACGACCGGGGGCACGGCCGGCGCTTCGGCAAAGCGGAGGTTGACGACCTCGACCTGGTCGCCGCGCTTCTGGTCGAAGCCGATCGCCGAGCGAACCAGGGTGGCGATGCGGTCGAGCTGTTCCTTGCTGCGGTCCTGATAGACCATCTCGCCTTTTTCGTTCTTGGAATAGGCGCCGTCGACCAGCACCGCGACCGAGATCCGGTTGACCCGTCCGGCCTCGGTGACCTCGGTCTTGGTGGTGCGGGAAATCTCGTAATTGTTGGTCTCTTCGCTCTTCTTGCTCTGGTCGCGAGCCGGCGCGGCGCTGTTGCTGGTCTGGTTGCCGGGCAATTCGTTGTTGACCGTGACCTGGCCGTTGTTCTCCGGCGGTCAGCGAGGATTCTTCGCGGGTCTGGCTGGAGCGCAGCACGCGGCCTTCGGGATCGAACTTGTCCGAGGTCTGGGTGATCTTGTTGTAGTCGAAATCGGCGGTGAGCTGGACGCGGGCGCGGCCCTGGCCGACCACCGAGGAGACGATCGCCTCGACCTCGTTGCGCATCCGCTTCTCGAACGCGGTGCGGCGCTCGTCGCCGACCGCGTTCTCGGAGTCCGTGCCGGCGCCGTCGGCCAGCAACCGGCCGGCCTCGTCGACGATCGACACCCGCTGCGGCTTCAGCCCGTTGACGGCGGAGGCGACCACGTGGCGGATGGCGCGGATCTGCTGGGGTTCGAGGCTGCCGCGCACCCGCACCACGATCGAGGCCGACGGCTCCGGCGTTTCGCGCGAGAACAGCGGCCGTTCCGGCAGCACCAGATGGACCCGGGCCGCCTGGATGCGGTCGATGGCGCGGATGGTGCGGGCGAGTTCGCCCTCCAGCGCGCGCAAATGATTGATGTTCTGGACGAAGCTCGTGGTGCCGAGCGCGTCGGATTTGTCGAAGATCTCGTAACCGACGCCGCCGCCCTTGGGCAGGCTGCCTTCGGCGAGCTTCATCCGCAGCCGCGTGACCTTGTCCTTCGGCACCATGATGACGGCGCCTTCGTTGCGCAGCTCGAAGGGAATCGCCTGGCGTTCCAGATCCTTGATGATGCCGGAGGAGTCTTCGGCGGAGAGGTCGGTGAACAGGGTGGTCATCTGCGGCGTCGTGACGCGCATGATGACAAAGGCGAAGAAGCCGATCAGCGCGGTTGTCACCGCGACCATGGCCATCAACCGCGACGCGCCCAGGCCTCTCAGGAAAGCAACGAGACTTTGCACCAACCGCCCCCAGGGATTCTGGTCCCAGGGACCGACTGGGCAATTATTGCCTAGGGGATGGTTTCCATATGGTTAACGACCGTTAAAGCCGGCGACGAATAGTTCCGGCATGAAAAAACCGGCTTCGCAAAACGAAGCCGGTTTTCATCAAATCTTTCGGTTCGGGAGAGTTTACTGCCGATATTGCTGGATACGGGTGGTCCGCAGGCCGGCCAAGACCATGCTGATCGATGGAAAACTGCCAGGACAGGAATTCGTCGACCGTCAGCGTGTAGCGGCTGCAGGCTTCCTCAAGGGAGAGCAGGCCGCCGCGGACCGCGGCAACGACTTCGGCCTTGCGGCGGATGACCCACCGTTTGGTTCCGGGCGCGGGCAGGTCCGCAATTGTTAACGGACTGCCGTCAGGCCCGATGACGTATTTTACCCTCGGGCGATGGGGTTCTGTCATGGCGTACTCACAAACTCTCAACCACTGAACTCACCATGACAACCTACGCCTCGCCGGCTTAAAATTTGCCTAAGCCCAAGGCTTCAATACGAATCTCCTTGAAAATGATGGAAAATATGCCGGCCCGGCGTTCCCGGTGACGCTTTTGCGTACAATCAGGGATTGCCGGGCCGGGAATGGCGGATCGAACGATGCGAGTGGCGCGCTAGCTGGAGGCGGCTCGAGGGACGGACCACGCGCTTGATCTGGTCGGTCGTGTAGTTCTGGCCGCCGATCGAGAGCAGCGGCGGGCGAGGCGGTGAGATCGACCGAATCGACGACGCCCTGGACTTCGGTGGAGATCGCCACGTTGTTGCCCGAACTGTCCTTGCCGGTGGCGGTCATGGTGTAGGTGCCGGCCGGCCATTGGACGCCGTCATTGCCCTTGCCATCCCAGACGAAACTGGAATTGCCCTGTTTCAGCGATAAACTGCCGGTAATAGGCGGTCTGGCCCGGTCGAACTCGTGATCGTGATGGTCGCGCTGGTGTCTTTGTCGGACTGCAAATTCCAGGTCGCCGAACTTGTCGAACTGCGCCTGTGCTGCCGTCGACGGCGACGGTGTTGCCGACATAGACCAGCGCCTGCGTCGCCTGCGCGCTCTTTTCGATGTCGATCAGCGACTTCAACTGATCGTTCGATTTGAGCTGCTGCTCGACGCCGGCAAACTGCACGAGCTGCTGGGTGAACTGGTTGGTGTCGAGCGGATCGAGCGGGTTCTGGTTCTGCAGCTGCGTGGTCAGCAGCGTCAGGAAGGTCTGGAAATTATCCGCGATCCCCGTCGTCGCCGTCGAGGCGGTCTTGCTGCCGGTGGCTGGTGCCGTTCCCGGGCGCCGAGACGACCGGTGTCGGCATGGTTGCATCGACTGCCATGGCGCTCTCCGTTAAACCCTGATGTCGACGCCGCCGCTCGAACCGAGCATGCGGCCATAGCTGCGGCCGGCGACAACGCCGCCGGCACGCTGTCTTCCTCGCCGACGACGAGGCGATGGGCGTTGGGATTGGACTGGCTGCCGTCGTTCTGGCCCTGCGAGGACTGGTCGCGCAGGCTGAACTGCAGGCCGCCATTGCCGGTCGAAAGTCCGGCATTGTCGAGCGCGCGCTGCAACTGGTTGGCGTCCTGACGCAGCATCGACAGCGTTTCCGGCCGTTCGACCGTCAGATGCGACGTCACCTGGCCGTGGCGATCGACATCGATGCGGACGTCGATGCGGCCGAGTTCGGCCGGATCGAGCCGGATTTCGAAGCGGGTCTTGCCGCTCTTGGCGGAGGCTGCGATTTCCATCGCGAGCCCGCTCACGGGCACCGCGGCGCTTGTGGCTGCGGTTGCGGTGACGTTGAGCTGGGGCGGCGGGCGGCGCGTCGGCAGCAGATCGGTTGCTGCGTCTGGATCGCGCCGGCGGCCTGCAGGCCGTTGCCGGAAGAATTGACCGGCGTTTGGCCGGCATCCGCGGTCGCCGAATGCGCGTTGGCGTTGGCGGCCGGTGGCGTGACGGATTGCCTGGCGATGTCGGCCTTCACGGCATCCGACGATGCCGTCCTCGGCCTTCGGCTTGCCCGCGGCTTCCGTCTGCGGCGTGACGGCGAGGAACGACGGTGCCTGCATCTGGTGTTGCGGTGGCGGCGGCGTCTGCCGTGCCGGCCGCGCTGTCCTGCTCGCCTGGCAGTCGCGGCGCCTTCCTTCGCGACGACGGGCGTTCTTGAGCTGAACGGTGCGGCTTTCGATGCGCGCAGGCGTCGCCGCGACCGCTGAAGCGGCCTGCGCAATACCGGTCGTGACGGTGGTGTCGGCAGAAGTGGCCTGGCGCTGACGGCCTGGCCGACTGCGCCCTGCGGCATTGATCTTGGTCGCCGTCGGCCTTGGCGGCTGCGCGGTGGCGGCTGCAGCCAGCGCTTGCATCGGTGTCGGCGCTTCAGGCGCGGGGCAGCCGGAGCGGTCTCGCTGGCCAGCGAAGCGGACGCAGCGATTGCCGCGGCCGCGATCGCCAGCGGCGCTGTCGCCTTGTCGGCTGCCGGCGTGCGGCGGAAGCCGCCGTCGCTGCCGGCGCGGCAGCAGTGGGATTGGCGACGGCAACGGCGTCGGCCGTCACCACGGCCGTTCCATCCTGCGCTGCCTCGGTCTGATCCTTGGCCGCAGCGTCGTCGCCGGAGATGCCTGCTTGGTTTCATCGGACTTTGCTCGGACTTCGGCGCATCGGACTTCGATTTGGCCACGCGGGTCGATTTCAGCCTTGCGGGCCGTGTCGGCTCTGCGTCTACTTTGGCGTCGGCTTTGGCGTCGTCGCGTGCCTTGGCCGCGGCGTCGCGGTCGTTGGAATCGTTGCGCGCGGCTTTATCAGATGCCGCCTTGTCCGATGCGGCGGCGTTGTCGCGCGACGCGGTTGTCGGATGCGGCTTGCGAATCGTCCGAGCGGCGCGGGGCGGGCGCTGAGTCCTGAGCGGTCGATTGTCGTTGTTGCTGGCGGCCGCATTGCTGTCGACCAGCGCCGCGAAACTGTCGTTTCCGGCAGATTGATCGGAATCCGGCCGTGCTGACCTCGCCTGCGCGCCCTGAAAAGACGCGTTTGCCAATACTTCTGACGTGACACTAACCACGGGCGACCCTCGCGCTGGAACCTTGGCTACCCATTCAGCAAGGACCGGGCCAGCCGCGCTTGCAAAAAATATCATGATATTTCAATGTATTACGGTGAGCGTGCGCGAGCGTGTGGAGGCCCGATCGCGGCCCCCTTTTCTGCCCGGCGGCAAGATTTGCCGTCCTGGCCACGCTCAAAATGGAGATCGGCTGATTGCCTCGCGGGAATACGGCCTATATTAAAGAGCGGCGTCCGATCCGGCCCGGTATGGCCGAATGACGCCCTAAGGCCTTATATATAAAAGGCTTTTTAACCCTGGCCGCGAGCGCGCGTTGCGCGCTGCGATTGAAGTCGATGACCCCTGCCATGCCAAACAGTCTGGATCTCGAAGGCCGTCCGCAGGACACGCGGATCGTGGTCGCCATGTCCGGCGGCGTCGATTCGTCGGTGACGGCTGCCTTGCTGAAGTCCGAGGGCTACGACGTGGTCGGGATCACGCTGCAGCTTTACGACCATGGCGCGGCCACCCATCGCAAGGGCGCCTGCTGCGCCGGCCGCGACATCCACGACGCCCGCAATGTCGCCGAGCGGATCGGCATTCCGCATTACGTGCTCGACTATGAAAGCCGCTTCCGCGAGATCCGTGATCGACAATTTTGCCGACAGCTACGCGCTCGGCGAAACGCCGGTGCCCTGCATCGAGTGCAACCGCTCGATCAAGTTTCGCGATCTGCTGGCGACCGCGCGCGAGCTCGGCGCGCAGTGCGCTCGCGACCGGACATTATGTCGCCTCGCGCCGCCTCGCCGACGGATCGCGCGCGCTGGTGTGCGCCGCCGACGCCGATCGCGACCAGAGCTATTTCCTGTTCGCGACCACGCGCGAGCAGCTCGACTATCTGCGCTTTCCGCTCGGCGACATGACCAAGCCGCAGGCGCGCGAACTGGCGCGGCGCTTCGGCCTCGAAGTCGCCGACAAGCAGGACAGCCAGGACATCTGCTTCGTGCCGACCGGGCGCTACACCGACATCATCGGCCGCCTGAAGCCCGGCGCGATCGAGCCCGGCGACATCGTCGATCTCGACGGCCGCGTCATCGGCCGGCATCAGGGCATCGTTCATTTCACCGTCGGCCAGCGCAAGGGACTGGGCATCGCCTCCGGCGCGCCGCTCTATGTCGTCAGGCTCGATGCGGCCAGCCGCCGCGTCGTGGTGGGCCCGCGCGAGGCGCTGCGGATGGATCGCATCCGCCTGCGCGACGTCAACTGGATCGGCGACGGCGCGCTCGATCGCGTGATCGGCGATGGCATCGAGATGTTCGTGCGCGTGCGCTCGACGCGCGCGCCGCAGCCGGCCTGGTTGCGCGCGGTCGATGGCGGCTATGAAGTCGAACTCGTCGCCGGCGAAGAGGGCGTCTCGCCCGGCCAGGCCTGCGTGTTCTACGATGCGCCGTCGGGACAGGCGCGCGTGCTCGGCGGCGGATTCATCAAGAGCGCGACCGCAACGAATGCGGCGGCGAGGGCAGGGGCGCAGCAAACGACCGCGCCGCTCGCCGAGGTGATGCGCGGCTAAGAAAATTCGGGGCAGAGGGAATGGCTGGGGACATCGACCGCGAGGGGGTCGAAAAGGCTTATGGGCGCTGGGCGCCGGTCTACGATCTCGTGTTCGGCAAGGTGTTCGACCACGGCCGCCAATCGACCATCGCGGAAGCCGACAAGATCGGCGGGCGCGTTCTCGACGTCGGCGTCGGCACCGGGTTGTCGCTGTCGGATTATTCGCGCAGCACGAAATTATGCGGCGTCGATATTTCCGAACCGATGCTGCGCCGGGCGCAGCAAGCGCGTGCGCGCGCTCGGCCTGACCAATGTCGAAACGCTGGCGGTGATGGACGCCAAGAACCTGGCGTTCGCGGATCGTTTTTCGATGCGGTGGTGGCGCAATATGTCATCACCGCGGTGCCGGATCCGGAACGCACGCTGGATGATTTCATCCGCGTGCTGAAACCCGGCGGCGAACTCATTCTGGTCAATCACATCGGCGCCGAAAGCGGCCCGCGCCGCATCTTCGAACTGGCGTTCGCGCCGCTGGCGCGGCGGCTCGGCTGGCGGCCGGAATTTCCGTGGGCGCGTCTGACCAACTGGGCCGCCAAACATGGCGGCGTCAGCCTGACCGAGCGGCGGCCGATGCCGCCGATGGGGCATTTTTCGCTGATCCGTTTCCGCAAATCGTGAAGCGCTCGCGAGCGACTTCGCGTCGAGAACGCGTCAAACAAAAGCGACACTGATCGCGGAACCTCCGCGGCGCAGGCCGTTTCCCTGCATGGCAATGAAACGCGCACTCTTCTCTCTCATGTGCATTGATGGCGGCCGTCCGGCGTTGGCGGGCGCGCAGGCCCCGCCTGGTCCGACCACGCCTCCGGCCCAGACCGCGCCGCCATCGCCTGTCGCGCGCCGCCAATTGCGCGCCGATGCAGCCCGCGCCGCACTCCGGCACGGCGGTGCCGGAAGGAACGACCACCGGCCAGCGGGCCGAGCCGCTCGGCGACAAACTGGCGCGCTCCGACGGCGTGCTGTGCCCGCCCGCCGGCGTCGATCCCGAAATGCACGCGCCTGACGCCGGATGCCGGCAAGACGCCCGGTGATTCCGCCGCCCGGCAGCCCCGGCGGCGACCCGACAATCCGGCCGAAATAGCGCCGCTTTGCAGGCATGCTTGGCGGACCGGCCGGGTTTGCTTGACAGGCCCGCGACCCACTCCTTATATGCCGCGCGTTCGCGACTGCGGCATATAGTGCCGTGACGGTGAACCGTGGCGAGGTAGCTCAGCTGGTTAGAGCACGGGAATCATAATCCTGGGGTCGGGGGTTCGAGTCCTCTCTCGCTACCAACTGAAATTACTGAGAAAATTGTATATTTGGACGTGAAGTTGTTTCGATAGCTCCTTGCCTCTGTTGATACCTCATTGATACCCTGATCTAGAAAGCGGCGTGCTTACCAAAATGATGGACGCGCGCGCTGTCTGGGGCTGTCAGGTGCGCTCACGCCGCCCTCTCCAGCGGCTCGCAAGGGCCAAGTCGCGCAGGTAGTCCGCAGCTTTGAGGCCTGGCTGCAGGCTGTAAAGAATGCCCGTTTGTCGGCCTTCAGAAGCTCAATCCAGTTGGCGATATAGCCCGCGCTCCGGACGTCCCCGTCAAAGCCAAATTCCGCACACAGGAACGCGGCGCCCAACTCTGCGATCAGTTCCTCGGCCGCGTAGTTGCGTGAGCCGAACCGGTTCTTCAAATCCCGATCGAGGCGCGACTTGTGGCCCGTCCAATGCGTCAATTCGTGGAATGCCACGTTGTAGAAGTGATCCGCGCCCTTGAAGCCGGCGAATGCCGGCATCGAGATAAAATCTCGGCTCGGCACATAGTAGGCTTCACCGTGGCCCTCGCGGATGTCCGCGCCAGTTGAGCGCAAGAATGCGTCGGCAAGCTCGTCGCGCGTGTCGGGATTGCGAACGCGCATTGGCTTCCCGTGCTGATGCTATCGGGAAGGTTCTCGCACTGGTCGACATTGAAAACCGTGTACTCGCGCATCATCGGGATCAGGCGCGTTGAAGAGCTATCGTCCGCGCCTTGGTCGCGGACCTGCAGTTGCTTCACGAAATAGACCTTCGTGCCGTGCTCGCCCTTGCGCACGTTGCCGCCCAACTCCAAGGCCTGCTTGAATGTCAGAAAGCGCGGCGTGCGATAGCCGGCCGCCTGCGCCATCCACAACAGAACGACGTTGCATCCTGAGTAGGGTCGATTGGTCACGGCGTTGCACGGGCGTATTCGCGCCGGGCGTTGCCGACCATGGCTTAACCCAAGGGGCGGCGCCGGCTTCTAGCTCTGCAACAATGCGCGCCGATACCTCCGCGTAGAGATCACGTTTCATAGCTCGCCTCGCTGTTATGGCTGACGCGACCACGATCGGCCGCATGCCATAGCCGCGTCGGGCAAGGCTTCTAGGTTGGGTCAGGCCAAGGCGCAAAATCTACCCCCGGGGAGCATGGACAGGCCCCCGGTCTCGCGCGCGCGAAGACTCGACCTTAGAAATATCCCGGGGTCAAAAAGGGCCGTTAAGAAGGTATTAAGGTTTGACGGTCGAGCAGGCCGATCCATCCACGGCGACCTGAATTGCCGAAAGGGACGTGTCACTTGCCGCCGCCTAGCGGCTGGTCCCGAGAAACGGTCATACCTTTTAATGCTCCAAAATGGCATCGCCATCGTGCGGACCTTCGTCGAGGTCGAGCTGCACCGAAAACCAGCGTTGGCCGAGACCGGCGCATCATGCTTTGATAGCTTGCGCTGAGTTGGCGATCTAGGGGGTGCCCTTCTTTTGACCGGCGAGAACGTACAGCGGCGACTGGCAGCTATTCTGGCGGCGGATGTCGCTGGCTATAGCCGCTTGATGGGCGTCGATGAGGAGGGCACGCTGGCCGCAGCTCAAGGCACGTCAGAAAGGCCTCGTCGATCCCACCATCGCCGCGCATCGTGGCCGCATCGTCAAGACCACCGGCGACGGCATGCTGGTCGAGTTCGCCAGCGCGGTGGACGCGGCGATGCGCCGTCGAAGTTCAGCGCCAGCATGGCCGAGCAGAACGCCGCCGTGCCGCAGGATCAAAGCGATCGAATTCCGTATCGGCATCCACGTCGGCGACATCATCATCGACGACAATGATATCTTCGGCGACGGCGTCAAACGTTGCTGCCCGCCTGAAGGCATTGCCGAACCGGGCGGGGTCTTGTCTGTCCGATGATGCCTATCGGCAGGTCCGGCGGCAAGGTCGAGATCGCTCGAGATGATATGGGACCGCAGCTGCTCAGGCGAATATTGCCGAGCCTATGCGTGCGGCGTGGTCGGGCTGACTGGTAGGCGAAGCCTCAGCCCCGGCGGTTGCAAAATCAGTGCTTCTGCCGTGTATCGGCTCCCCGGCCTCGCGCTCCCTGACAAGCCGTCCATCGCCGTGCTGCCGTTCCAGGAACATGAGCGGCGATCCGGAACAGGAATACTTTGCTGACGGAATGGCCGAGGACATCATCACGGCGCTGTCTCATTTCAAGGCGCTGTTCGTCATCGCCCGCAACTCGAGCTTCACCTACAAGGGGCGCGCCGTCGACGTGAAGCAGGTCGGGCGCGAGCTTGGGGTGCGCTACGTGTTGGAAGGCAGCGTTCGCAAAGCGGCAAACCGAGTGCGCATCACGGGACAGCTCGTCGATACCGCCACTGGGGCACATCTTTGGGCAGACCGGTTTGATGGCGGGCTCGGCGACATCTTCGATCTGCAGGACCAGGTGACCGAGAGCGTTGTCGGGGCGATCGCGCCAGCGGTGGAAAAAGCCGAGATCGAGCGTGCCAAGCGCAAGCCGACCGAGAGTCTCGACGCCTATGCCCTCTATTTGCGCGGTTTGGCCAGGTTTTATCAGTTTGCTAGCCGGCAAGCGAACGACGAGGCATTGCGCCTGTTCAACAGCGCGATCGAGCTCGACCCGGATTTTGCGTCCGCCTACGGTCGTGCCGCCTTTTGCTACGTCATTGCCAAGACCAATGGCTGGATTTCAGACACAGCGAACGAGATTGCCGAAGTGACGAGGCTCGCCCAGCGGGCGGTTGAGTTGGGCAAGGATGACGCGATCGCGCTCGCCGCCGGCGGGTGTGCGTTAGCGTATGTTGTTCGCGATCTCGGGGTAGGCGCCGGCTTAATCGATCGCGCGCTTGTGCTCAATTCCAATTTGGCCGAGGCATGGTATTTCGGCGGCTGGGTAAAAATCTGGCTCGGCGAGCCGGAAGCGGCGATCGAGCGCTTCGCGCGTGCCATGCGCCTGAGCCCACTTGATCCGTGGGTGATGGGAATGCGAGCCGGGACCGCGCATGCACATTTCTTCCTGGGCCGCTATGACGAAGCGGCATCGTGGGCGGCAATGGCATTGCAGGACAATCCGGACTATCAACCTGGATTACGTATCGCCGCCGCAAGCAATGCAATGGCCGGACGGCCGGAGCAAGCACATAAGGCAGTGGCTCGGCTGCGGCAACTCAATCCCGCGCTACGTGTTTCCACTCTCAAAGACGTGGTGGGCCCTTATCGGCGTGCCGAAGACCTCTCGCGATACGAAGAAGGATTGCGGCAAGCCGGGCTGCCCGAATGACCATCGCAGCCAGATGCTCGCCCGTGGCGGCGAGGGATCGAATGAGTGCGACTTCCGCTCCTGGCAGATTGTGCTGCAAAAGTCTTCGGGGTGTCGAACGAAATGACGCTGATGCGTTTTTGCGCGGGGCGGTGCTAGCGACATCAGGGACTTCGAGGGGTACGAAGGCCCGTATGCCAGTTGACATGGCGGCTGGCCTGAGGTGCTGGTAGTCTTAATCCTGACTGCCCCAGGATGGAGGGATCGTTGCCGTTGCTGCTCGACTTTCTGACCGTATTTTTCATCGTCGCTGGTTGTGTCCTGCTTTGGCTGAATTTGCGTCCCCGGCGTGGAGATGTTTTCATTACCCCGGCAGAAAAGCGTCCACGGCCGGCGCCTCCACGCGAAATTCCCCTGCCGTCGCACTCGCTCCCCGATCCTCATGGACACGGCGAAACAAAAGTCACGCAGGGGACGCTGATTGAGACGCGTCAAGGTAATACGTGGCCTCCGCTGGGAGAAACTCATCCGCCGCGATAATTTCTAGGGGTCGGTTATCTCACCATCGAGAACCATGGTACGCAGTCCGACCGGCATCAAGATGGTGCAAAAATCTCGTAAAGGCTCCACCAACTGCCGTCAAAAAGCCACCAGCCCGGTCCGACGCTTGACTCTTGCGGCGCAATGATGCTGCCCTGCGCTATCTGACTGTTCAGGGCGGGTGGGGCAATGGATGACGTCGTTGAGCGAGTAATGGCTTCCTACGAAAATTGGGAACGTTTGGGGCGCGAGGAAATCAGAGTGAAAGTGGGTCAATATCTTGAGAAGCTTTCATCTGCGGGTCACCGCGACGTTGAAGAACTTACCTACTATGGCTTAGCCTATCTGCGCATCCTCCACGAAGGTCCCGATCCTCGTTATTCGGGCTGCTGAATACTCATGCTGAATGATCGAGAGAATATTCCGAGCGCGCTCCGCGAGAAGCCGCTCAAAAGTGCACCAGATAATGAGACAGCGCCAATGTCGCAATCAGGAAGCGTGTCAATCCCTAAAAATGCGAGCCGAAGGCTGGTGAAGTCTGGATATTCACAATGGACATTGGCTCGCTAGCTCGACCCGCGGCACGTCCCGCCAAACGATTTGCCCGACGCGAAACGCAGAGAGAAGCGTCATACAGGTCGGCACCAGTCCTTCCGATTTACCCCACAGTAGCAGCACTAAGACCCGCCTGTTTGAGAGCGCATCGGCTCTTGGCGACCCCCCAACGCTCTGAAATCGAGCCTTTGGCTTCCCAAATCTATTGCCCCTTCGCGGCGAGGGCGGCATGATAACCCATGGGCAGCGAGCGAATTACACCGATGATACCTAACCTCTTCTCGACGGAACCACCTCGAGAACAGGCTGCCACTGACGCCAACTCCAACAATACCCCCAATCGAAAATTCCGCAGCATCCTCACGGCATATCCTGCCGAGCGATCTGCCAGCTGCGATCAAGCACCTCAGCGACCAAGAACTTGAGCAGTTGCATGTTGCGGTGACGATAGAACAGCAGCGGCGTGGTAAGAAACCGCTACCGTCGAAGACTGAAAGTAAGCGGACGGAATTGCCTGCCGTAACTTTGACAATCGGCAAACAAAATGCAGTTCGCGCTGCCTTCAAGGCAGGCGTCACACCAGCGAAAATTGCTAAGCAGTTCGGAATTCCGCAATCCGATGTTCGGAGGGTGATTGCGAACGAGACGATGAAGCAGTGATTGTACGTCTCTTGCCGCCGCCAAACGCATGTACATTCGTAGCCAGCTGGTACTGCCGTGCATGACGCTGCCGACAAGCTACGAACGCTCAGCGCTGACGCTAAGGCGCATTTTTCAATTCTCGTTTACGATCCGCATGACGTAAAAATGAGGCGTATCGTTGCGACCGAAACAATTCCACCTGATCATTGTGCCTTCCCTTGTGTTGCGTCAGCTTTCGAGCTCGGCCAGCCTAGGTGTGCGAAGACAATTGCCGGGTCAAGAGCAATCGTATTTCCTTTTTCGGCTGCCAGGCCGCTTTATGTTGTAATGCTGTAGCGCGCTACGGCGCTGATTTTCTTCGCCGTTTCGAAGTGATGCCAATGTCGAAACGGCAGTCGGACCGGCATCAAATCAAGTTCTGGCGGGTGGCGCTGATGCGCATCTGCCGGCAAGTCACGACACCCGCTTGGCACCGCGCTAATCATTGTGGCCGCAACGCCCAGCCGGGAAAAGCGGAAAACTACCGCCGAGCATTTTTCGACAGCATCGACCCAACTGCGACATCGATATGTCATCGAACATCGGGCTAAAACCACTTTCTCAAAGCTTTCCACGCAAGGTATCCTGGGGCACGATATCCACTGCGCTCGCCGCTTCACTGTGATCGGCAATGTTGTAGGGCTCGCGCTCGGGAGCCTTGCATCGTCCATTAATCTCATTCAGAACCGCTATCGATCAAGTCCAAATGTCGAACCCTTCTGGAGTGTATCATGGAGGGCGACGTAAAGGTCATCGAATATTCAACACGGCCCTGCGACAGGAGCTCACGGCCATCAACGTATTGGCTGCATTACCGCTTCTGCAGAATTAGCCTCTGACATGGCGAAGGTCTGGCGCAAGGAATCAACGAGGTGCAGAAATCCACGCCGACCGACTACCGACCGCATTATCTTCCTCGACGGATTTCCCGAACATGCAGGTGCTTGACCCCGCGCATCGTGGGCAGAACGTGAGGGAAAAATCATCGAGTGCCGCGATCTGGCCACCGAGATTAGCGCGCGCACGCTTTACCAGGAGGCGGCGACCCACCGCCACAGTGTCAGCGGGGATTACGTCTCGCGCGACTTGTTCGAGGAGCTGATGAAGGACGAGGAGCAATTGGGTATCGATTTCCTCGAAACCCAGCTTGATCTGATCGCTATCGGGGATCGAGCTCTACACGCAAAGCCATGTCGGCGGGCTCGAGGGCGAGCATTAAGCCGCGGTGAAATGCAGGTTCGGCATCATGGCAGGCTTGACTGGACTTATGGCATGTCTAAGCCTTCGATCTTGAGCGCGGCGAGATTGGTCCAGACCTGTTTCGCGCCGCCTGCCGCCTGGGCCTTGGTTTGGCGTCAAAGCCTCGTGACCGATCCTATCAGGGTGGCCCGTCGCGGCGCTGGGTGAAGGTGAAGAACCGGAAGCATCCGGCCATCTATCGCGTGATGGAGCGCTAGCAGGCGTCTGACGAATTCTTTACCGGTCTCCGCACGATATTGCTCTCGTCGGTTGTCATGGTCAGCTGGTCGCGTATAGGCCACGTTCAAGGTCTCCTTCGGGACCCGCGATGTCGGCGATTTCTGCCTGACTTAGTTCCAACTTGGGCATGTTCGGATGCGGTGAGCAACAGAACGCGAGCTTGCTATCATCAAAGCTCGGCATCTTTGCAAGAGCTGCAGTTCGGTCTTGCACTGTTCGAGTAGAGACGAATTCACGATTCCATCAGCGCCGTGACGTGCGCTGCGACAGAGTGAAGCCAGGCTCTGGAGGGCATAGCCGCCTTCGAGCACTGAAATTACCTTGCCCGCTGATCTCAGATCAGCGATCTCCATAATCTTGTGGGTCGCCCAGCCGAAATCCGCCTCCGAGAGATTGAGGTTTGCCAGCGGGTCAAGCCTGTGTGCGTCGAAACCAGCTGAGATGACGATAAGGTCAGGTGCGAAATTTTTGAAGTCTGGGAAGAATCGCGATGTCGAGCGCTTCGCGAAACGTTTCGCCCCGGTCGCCGGCTCGCAGCGGCGCGTTGACGACGTTGTCGTATTCGCCGCGCTCAGACATCGCGCCGGTACCTGGAAAGAGTGGCATCTCGTGAGTCGAGCAATACATCACCGTCCGATCGCTCCAGAAGATTTGCTGGGAGCCATTGCCGTGATGGGCATCGAAATCGACAATCGCCACGCGCTCGGCGCCATAGCGTCGCTGCGCATGACGGACCGCAATGGCTGCATTGTTGAAAATACAAAAGCCCATGGCAGTGGCGGCTTCTGCGTGATGACCGGCCGGGCGGATCGCGACGAACGCGTTTTTCGCCTTTCCAGACATGACCTCATCCACCGCAAGGATTGCACCACCCGCGGCACGCAAAGATGCCTCGAAACTACCGGCGGACAGCACCGTGTCATCGTCGAGCTGTACCAGCCCGCTCTGGGGCACCGCCCTGCGAACCCGCTCGATGTATTCCCACGGATGGCATAGGGCAACGATTTCTAACTCTGCCCTTGGGCATTGCTCGCGCTGGAGAAATGTGAATTTCTCGTGCTCGAGCACCTGCTCGATCGCGCGTAGCCGGTCCGGACGTTCGGGATGGCCCGGCGGGGTGCGGTGCTCATGGCAAGCGGGATGAGTGATAAAAAGCGTCATTCAGCGCCACTCCATTCTAGCAGTGTGGCATGGTCGGCCGTCGGGCCCTTTGCGCCAAATCAATTCAATATCTCGATCGAAACTTCAGCAAGTCTATTTCTGCTTTCACAGTCCACAGCGCGATGTCGCGCTCACCGAGACGGACTGGCAGCCGTTGGTCAGATGAGGCTCTGCTGGCACAGTCGCCGATTGGCGGCACGGCAACCAACGTTGCAGGTGTTGGCATCTCTTGCCTGCGGCAGCGAAACTGCCGGCCGGCTCTGAAATCCCAATCGATGATCGCTTATGGCCCTGAGCTACCTGTCTGAAGGGGCGGAGTTCGTCCGCTCCGTCCCGGTAATTCAGAGGTCAACTTGTTCTTGCTATTGCGAGCGCGTCGTCGACCTCGATAAAGTATCGGCCCTTATTCCAGGGGACCCGCTTAGAGACAGCTGCGACGATGCTTGAACCTTCAGCGATATAGTGAGGCGGGCTATTCTCAAATTGGCAAGCTTCTAAAATCACGTCGGCTTTCAGATGATTGGAGACGTAGTTTAGTCCAGTTCAAACGATCAGGCGGCGCTCTTGACCCGAATGTATGGTCCGGCCGTGCGTTGCAAGTGGATTTCGCCGAGCTGGCGGTGAGCGGTCTTGCATCAATGTATCCGGCCTCTGATTGGAGCGCATTTGCTCCGGGCCATCATGGATATCAGCGCGCGTGCGATCTCATTAGCGGACAGGCCTCAACGGGCCATTTGGGTCACCAGTGTTCGCATGCGCCGGGAAGACCGAACCTCCATCTCGTCTCATCCTCTCGCAGACCTCGGCAGGTAGATTACATCATCGATAGCTCCTCATTTCATGGCTGTTCCTTTGTTCGTGCCTGGCGGCCGTTCCTTCGTCCCGGCTTGCGCGTGCAGACGGGCCGCGCGCAAGGGGTCGTCAAGGCTGGCCGTCGCGCAGGCTCGCCTCTCGCTTCCATGCTGCGCAGGCCACGTCTTGACGGAAGCGTACAGCAGGTCTTGCACGCGCGATGCAACAGGCCTCTAACAAGCGCATTGCCAGTTACACCCGACGATTCCGTCGACAAGAAGAGATCCAAACATTATCGCAGGCGCTTCGTATCGCTGGCATGCCAGAATGAGCCTGCCGCGCCACCTCGCTCCTATCTCCTGCTGGAAATAGCGCGCGTCGTGGGCTTACCGGTGGGCCCTGCGCGGGCGCGTCGGCGCCTCACTTCGGGGACAACAACCCGTGCAGGCTGAACGGCCTGAACGGCGTGAAGCCGGACTGAAATCGTCGTTCGGAGAAAAGAACGCATAATTGCCAGGCAGCTCAGGGAGCCCCGCTGCCGACTGCGCGAATACCGGCGTGGCGAACGCCGTCGACAACATCAAGGCTGCGCCGACTAACTTGAAGCTGGTCATCCGTCTTCTCCTGCGTCCGGTCCGCGACTGATGTAGGGCCTTCTAAAGGCTAGACCGACATCTGGGCGCTGACATTCCCAGAGAGAAAGAGAGCAAATACGTAACTGAACGAAGGCACATCGA
>ERZ1370068.2813-contig-1940_pt1 | contig 46431 bp, 74 predicted proteins | sample MGYA00561227_ERZ1370068 | MGnify/ENA primary metagenome ERZ1370068 (study PRJEB38410, sample SAMEA6850437) | metagenome | study: Metagenomic assessment of the ecological functions of the soil: analysis of the soil microbiota associated with the... | reverse complement strand
CTACGTATTGCTCCGGCGGCCATGAGGCAGGATACAGACCGAAGAACAGGCCGACGAGCGCCGTGATGCCGATGCCGAGCGCGACCGACCACGGCTTCGACGGCCGCCGGAATCGGCGTGACCTGCGCGATGGTCAGCGCGATGCGCGACGCCGAGCATCGTGCCGACGACGCCGCCGAACATCGACAGCACGACCGACTCGGTCAGCATCTGCGACATGATGTCGCGACCGCCGCGCGCCGAGCGCCTTGCGCAGGCCGATCTCGCGCGTCCGCTCGGTGACCACCATCAGCATGATGTTCATGATGACGATGCCGCCGACGACCAGCGACAGGCCGACGACGCCGACGAGCACGGCGAAGATGCCGTTGGTGGCCGACTTGTAGATGTCCGAGGATCGTGTCCGACGTGAAGATGCCGAAGTTGTCGGGCTGCTTCGGCTTCAGCCGCCGCGCGCCGCGCAGCGCGACTCGTCGCCTCGTCCATCGCCGTGCCGGATGCTGCGCGACGATCGCGCGGCTTGACCGTCAGCGACAGCGAGCCGGCGCGAGCCGAACATCATCTGGAACTGGCCGAGCGGGATCGATGCGCGAACTCGTCCTGCGACTGGCCGAGCAGCGCGCCCTTCTTCGCGCTGACGCCCACGACCTGGAAGTGCACGCCTTCGATCTGGATGATCTTGTCGAGCGGATCGATGTTCGCGCCGAACAGGCGATCGGCCGTCTGCCAGCCGATGACCGCGACCGGCGCGCGCCGCTGTCCACCTCGATCGGGCTCATCAGGCGCCCGCGCTCGGCGTCGAAGCTCGGAGAAGTTGATGTAGCTCGGCGGTGACGCCCTGACTGCGCGTGTTGTCGGATCGACTTGTCGCGATAGCGTGATGCGCCGCTGCGCCGCCGATGTCGGCCATGACTGCCGGCGACTGTTCTCGCCGTAGCGCTGGATCGCGCGCACGTCGCGCAGCGTGATGCGCGGGTTGCTGCGGACCTTGTCGAAGTCCTCGTCGCTGCGCGTGACCGGGAACTGCTGGATGCTGAACGAGTCGGCGCCGGCCTGCGTTGAGAATCGCCTGCTTGACCGACGCGTTGAGGCCCTGAATCAGCGACACCACGGCGATGATCGACGTCACCGCCACGATGTTGCCGAGCACGGTCATGAACGACCGGAGCTTCGGCGCCCAGATCGCGGCGAGCGCGATGCTCGCTGATTCGAAGAGCTTGTTCATACGCTGGCGGGCTGCCGCCCGTAAGTCCGATTGCGCTGAGTTCTGCTTGCTGTTGTCGACCTTCACGGATCGCCGTCGGCGATGTTGCGCACGGAGCTGTACGGGCCGGTGACGACCTGGTCGCCGGCCTTGAGCCCCGACGAGCACCTCGAGAATACTTGTCGCCCGCGATGCCCATCTTGATCGGCACGAACTCGACGCGCTTGCCTTGTCGCGCACGACGAACACGCCCTCGGTTTCCTTGCGCGTCTCGCCCGGCTTGAGCTCCTGCGGCCGATGCCGACCGGGTCTGCGCGCCGCTGCCGCTGCCGCGGCGCCGTCGCCGTTCGGCGGTCCTTCACGATCTGTCCGTTCGCGTCGTAGATCAGCTCGCGCACCGCCACGGCCGGAATCGGCACCGACGCGACGTCTTTGCGCGTCGCCGTCGTGATGTCGGCCGTGCACGTGAAGCCGGGCCGGACGTCGGGCACCTTCTCGTCGAGGACGACCACCACCTTGAAGTTGGTGGCCTGCGTGCTCGCCGCGCGCCGGTCGCCTGAATCGGGCTGTTGCCGATCTCGGTCACGTGGCCCTTGAACGACTTGTCCGGAATCGCGTCGATGGTGATCTTCGCGCGATCTGGCCGAGCTGCACGTTCGGGATGTTCGGTCTCGTCCACCTCGACCTCGGCCTGGATCGATCGACATGTCGGCCAGCGTCAGCAGCACCGTGCCGGCGTTGTTCATCGTGCCGATCATCGGCCGTCTCGCCCTCCTGGATGTTCCGGCGCGTGACGATGCCGTCGATCGGCGACTCGATGCGGACCTTGCTGCAGGTCGTAGCTGCGCGCTTTCGAGCGCTGGCGCGCTCCTGCATGATCGCGGCTGTCCTGCGCCTTCGCGCTCTTCTCGCGCTCCTGACAGCGCCGACTCCGCGGCTTCGACGTCGTTCTCCGCCGCTCTCGAGCGTCTCGCGCGTGGTGAGCTGCTGCTTCCACAGGCCCTGCTGGCGCGTGCAGCGTCTGCTGCGCCTGCTCGAGCTGCACGCGCGCGGTTTCGACCGACTGCCGCATCTGCTCGAGCGACGCCGCCGCCACCTGCAGCGACGCCTCGCTGCTGTCGACGCGCGTGCGCAGCGACTTCGGATCGATCTGCAGCAGGAACTGGCCCGTCTTGATGCGGTCGCCTTCGTTGACGGCGAGGTTGACGACGCGGCCCGGGTGTTTCGGCGCGTGATGTTGACCAGGCGCTTCGGCTGAATCTTGCCCGAAGCGGACACGATGGTCCCTCGAGGTCGCGTGCCCTGATGGTCTCCGTCGTCACGGAGACGCCCTTGTCGCGCTTGAAATACAGGTTGGCGCCGACGACGCCCGCGCCGGCGATGACGACGGCAAGAGTGATCAGAATGTTTTTCCCGGACATTGATAGCTCCAGCGTGCGTTATGAGAGGGCAGCCCTCGACAGCGGCAATGGCCGCGACAATCACGAAGTAAATGATGAACATGGTCGTGGCGATCGGCGCCGTGCGCCGCTTGTAGAGCACGCCCAGGCCGATGGCCGGCGAAAGAATCGACCCAGCACCTGAAACAGATCGAGCATTCCGTCAGGCGCCCCGAGGAACGACTTCTCCTCGATGAAGCGGAGCAGCACGGAGAGACTGCGTCGGGCTCGAGACGTCTCGCGGACGTAATCGAGCGGCCGCGAGAACGCGTTCTGCAGCGCGCCGATCAACGTCGAATGCGCGACGATGGCGAACACCTGCTTGAACGTGGCGTCGCCGCCGAGCACCGCGTTGAAGATGCCCAGCAGGATGCCCGCGAAGATCACCGAGACGAGCGGGATGGCGACTCAGCTGGGCAATGGGCGCCGTGTTCGCTCGTTGAACGCCCGTTCCACCGTGATCGTATGCCGCGTCGTTAAGCTTGACGCCGAAACGACCGATGACCCGCGTCTGCTGGTCCAGAGGCCTTTTGTCCGACCTCGCTCGAGAGCAGCAGGTAGAACCCTCCGGCGATCACGATGGCTGACACGGCAAGGCGCGCCAGCGCCAGCGCAACCGGGCGTACGTCGCGCGCGGCGAGAAAAGACGCCCACGATGCGCGATAACAATCCCTTCGGAGTTCTCGGGCGCCGCAGATGCTGAGGTCGCTGTATTGGTCATCAGGTCCCCCTAATAGACGCTCACTACCGGCCAAGTGTTCCCCGGCCGTAAGCCCCCCAATCTGCAGAAGCTTAGGGGCGCGCGTTCGCCCGTTCCGGCGGCGCTCGGCTTGCCCCGCCGGCGGAGCCGTGAACACCTCACGGAGGACGCCCCAGGCCGGCCTGGAGTGCGCCGCGCCGGAAGGGCTGTCCAGTCCCACGAGTGCGATCCGCCAGGTGACGCTCGGCGGAACGAGTCACGCGGTCAGACGCGGCGCCGGCCTCCGGCGGTTACTCGAGCATCAGAACCCGGCGATCGCGTCCTGGTTCCGCCCGCCGCACCCAGCCGCGTTCGACCAGCGTCGTCACCGAATCTGGACATGCTGGGCAGGCTGACGCCCCGGCAGCGCGGCCAGTTCGCTCAGCGTCCGCGGACGCTCGCTCAGCACGTGGAGGAGCGGGAAGTGTGCGGGCGCCGGCAGTTCGCCGGCCGCCCGCAGTTCGGCAGCGACCGTCCGCATCACGAGCGGCATGACTTCGAGCAGTGTTCGCGCGCGTGTCACGCGCCAGCATTCACGCAGTCATGAGCACTGCCGACTCATCGGCAGCACGACTCGATTATGATGGCTAATGATTAAGCACTACCTTAGATCCGCCATCACAGGGTCGCACCGGCTCGCGGCCCACGGTCGCGTTTCTTGACACTCGCAAACTTGGTGTTTACCATGCAGGCTTCGTCTCGCGACAAGGAGCGTGACGTGGTCGGATTCGTGCCCAAGGAGATGTTCTTCACCAAAGGCGTCGGCAAGCACCGCGAGAAGCTGACCTCGTTCGAGCTCGCGCTGCGGTCGGCCGGCATCGCCGGCCTGCAACCTGGTGCGCGTGTCGAGCATCTTTCCGCCGAACTGCCGGATTCTGTCGCGCGGCGCAGGGCATGAAGCGCCTCGAGCCGGGCCAGGTCACCTTCGTCGTGATGTCGGAAGCCGCGACGCGCGAGCCGCATCGGCTCGATTGCGGCCACGGTCGGCGTCGCGATCCCGCGCGATCGCGACGCTCTACGGATATCTCGTCAGAGCATCACAGCTTCGGCGAGAGCGAGGAAGTCGCCGGCGATTACGCTGAGGAACTCGCCGCCGAGATGCTCGCGCACCACGCTCGGCCTCGAATTCGATCCCGACAAGAGCTGGGACGAGAAGAAGGAAGTCTACCGGCTCTCGAACCAGATCGTCCGCACCCAGAACGTCACCCAGACCGCCGTCGGCGACAAGAAGGGCCTCTGGACCACCGTCGTCGCCGCCGCCGTGCTCGTCGGGTAGACGACCTCCCGCTCCCTCCGCATTTTTCAGAAACGCGCAAAGGACATTAAGGTTATGCCCCTATGGGCAAAACCTAGCAGTCCGTCGTGTGTGCCGTTGCGTCTGCGGACGCTGCGTCGATCTGCGCGCCGCTTGCCGCCTCATGCGCAGCGCGCTATGACGAGCGTCGGCGTCCGCGCGCAGGGCATGGGCCGGCGCGTTTTGTCGCGGTGGCGAACGATGCCACTGCGACGTGGTGGAACCCCGCAGGCCTGGCCACACGGGCTGTCGTTTGTCGGACTTCACAGCCGAGATCGGATCAAGACGGACGACTGCGCGCGTTGCCGTCGGTTTCCATCCCTCGGTGTGAGCTATTACCACCGTAATATCAGCCAAATACAGCCATCCGAACTCTACAGAAGCCAGGAGGCTCTGGCCGACAAGATCTCGGAGCTGTAGGCAGTAGGTCTGCCTGTCGTCGGAGTCAGTCGGGCGTCGACCAGATGGGAGCGACGGTTGCGGACAGTCGTTTGGCGATCATCTTGGTCATCGGCTCGACCTCGGCTTGAACGGGCCCAAAATCGAACACTCAGGGCAGACCTCGACATCGGGGCGATGGCGGCGTTCGGCATCGTGCGGCTGGCGAATCGTGATGCACGACGCTCCTGAACCGGACGTTTGGGACTCGGCGCAGCGCAGCGCGCTGGTTCTGCCGCGGCGGGCCCGGGCCGGCGCGGCAGTGTCTGGCGCCGTCACGGGTCAGGTTTCAACCGGCTGACCGTGGCTGTGGATGCCGATCTGACGACCGCGACGTGTCGAAGGCCGCGACGAGCGCGCGTGTCGGCCGGACGCCGAGGCCTGGATGCGTCGGCGAGCGAATCGGTGCGCGGCGGCGCGGGGAAGAACACGGTGGGACGCCGAGACGGCGCGTTCGGCGCTGTTCGGTCGTCAGTGTCGTCGCCCTATTCGCAGCGGTATTCGTCGAGGGATTCGTGACTCGTGGGAGAGCGGAACCGCCGCGGGATCGTTGGGGTATCGACCTAAGGTCGACGTTCTGACGACAACGTTACACGACATTTCACATTGGCTAGCGTCACTAGCTCCCATGGCCGTCCGCATTGGCGAACTCCTGCTGAAGGAGAAGCGCATCACGCCCGAGCAGCTCCAACAGGCCTTGGCCGCACAAAAGGCCAACGGGGAAGCTCGGCTGCAAACCTCGTGAAAATGGGGTTCACGTCAAGGACGAGGAGATCACGCTCTGCTCAGCAAGCAGTACGGCGTCCCCTCCATCAACCTCGCGCAGTTCGAGATCGATCCCGGCGGTCGTCAAGCTGATCCCGGCCGAGACGGCGCAGAAGTACCAGATCGTCCCGCTGAGCCGGTCGGGCGCGACGCTGACGATCGCGATGACGGATCCGACGAACGTCTTCGCGATGGACGACATCAAGTTCATGACCGGCTACAACGTGGAGCCGGTCGTCGCGTCGGAAACGGCGGTCATCGACGCGATTCCAGAAGCTACTACCCGACGGGCGGCGCCGGCAAGGCCGAGCCGGCACGCCGGCGGCGCCAGGTGCGCGCCGACCGGCGCGAGCGCCCTCGAAATGGCCAGCAAGGGCCTCGAGGAACTGCAGGCCAGCTCGGCAGCACGCGGCGACGTCGAGGTCCTCGAGGAGCTGCAGGAGATCAGCGCCGACGCGCTCGCCAAGCAGGGCGAGGACGCGCCGGTCGTCCGGCTGGTGAACGTCGTGCTGATGTCGGCCATTCAGAAGGGCGCGAGCGACATCCACATCGAGCCGTACGAGAAGGAGCTGCGCGTCCGCTACCGCATCGACGGGATCCTCTACAACATCATGAGCCCGCCGATGAAGTTCCGCGACGCGATCGTCGTCGCGCATCAAGATCATGTCGAAGCTCGACATCGCCGAGAAGCGCCTGCCGCAGGACGGCCGCATCAAGATCCGCTTCAACGAGAACGGCGACGCCGAAGGAAATCGACTTCCGCGTCTCGGTGCCTGCCGACGCTCTTCGGCGAGAAGATCGTCATGCGTCTGCTCGACAAGGACAAGCTGATGCTCGACATGACGAAGCTCGGGTTCGAGCCGAGTCGCTCGCCAAGTTCGAGGCGGCGATCCTGCGTCCGTGGGGCATGGTGCTCGTCACCGGCCCGACCGGCAGCGGCAAGACCAACACGCTCTACTCGTCGATCGCCAAGATCAACACGCCCGAAACCAACATCATGACCGCCGAGGACCCGGTCGAGTTCAACCTCGCCGGCGTCAATCAGGTGCAGGTCGAGGAGAACATCGGCCTGAACTTCGCCGCGGCGCTGCGGTCGTTCCTCCGCCAGGACCCCAACATCATCCTGGTCGGCGAAATCCGCGACTTCGAGACGGCGGAAATCGCCGTGAAGGCGGCGCTCACCGGCCATCTCGTGCTGTCGACGCTGCACACCAACGACGCGCCGAGCACGGTCAACCGTCTGATGAACATGGGCATCGAGCCGTTCCTCGTCGCGAGCTCGGTGCATCTGATTTGCGCGCCAGCGCCTCGTGCGGCGCGTCTGCTCGAACTGCAAGGAGCCGGCGCCGCTGCCGCCGCCGGCGCTGCGTGCAGGCCGGCTTCACGCAGGAAGACGCCGAGCACGCGTCACGCCGATGAAAGGCGCGGCTGCGAGACGCTGCAACAAGACCGGCTCATAAGGGCCGCGTCGGCTCTACGAGGTCATCGGAAATCGCCGAGGAGCTCGCGCGAGCTGATCCTCGTCGGCGCGTCGGGCCTGGAGCTGCGGCGCAAGGCGGTGGACGAAGGAATGATCACGCTGCGCGCAGAGCGGGCTCGCGCAAGGTGAAGGACGGCGTGACGACGGTCGAAGAGGTCGTGTCCGGGAAACGGTGAGAGATAGGGGCCAACTGGCACCTGGAGACTGACATGGCGACGCTGCCTGAACTGCTGAAGACGCTGGTCGAACAGGACGGCTCGGACCTCCACATCGCGATCGAACACGCCGCCGCAGGTCTCGCGTGCACGGCGAGTCTGCGAGCGCCTGCCGCTCACCGATGCTGCACGCCGGCCGAAACCAAACAGCTGATCTACAGCGTGCTGACCGACAGCGCAGAAGAAGCGCTTCGAGGAGATCGACGGAGCTCGACTTCTCGTTCGGCATCCGCGGCCTGGCGCGCTTCCGCTGCAACGTGTTCAGCCAGCGCGGCGCCGTCGGCGCCAGTCTACCGGCTGATTCCCGAGAAGATTCCGCGCGTTTCGGCGATCTCGGCCTCCCGCGGTGCTCGGCAACCCTGGCCGATCGCCCGCGCGGCCTCGTGCTCGTCACCGGTCCGACCGGCAGCGGCAAGTCGACGACGCTGGCGGCGATGCTCGACAAGATCAACGCCGAGCGGCACGGTCACATCCTGACGATTGAAGATCCCATCGAGTACATCCACCCGCACAAGAACTGCCTCGTCAACCAGCGCGAAGTCCACAGCGACACCGAACAGCTTCTCGAACGGCGCTGCGCGCCGCGCCTGCGCGAGGATCCCGACATCGTCCTCATCGGCGAAATGCGCGATCTGGAGACGGTGGAATCGGCGCTCAAGATCGCCGAAACCGGGCCACCTGACGTTCGGCACGCTGCACACGAACTCGGCGGCGCAGACGATCAACCGCATCATCGACATCTTCCCGTGCGAACCAGCAGGCGCAGATCCGGACGCAGCTGTCGCTCGTGCTCGAAGGCATCGTCTGCCAGGCGCTGCTGCCGCGCGCCGACGGCAAGGGCCGCGTGGCTGCTCGCTCGAGATCATGGTGCCGACGCCGGCGATCCGGAACCTGATCCGCGACGACAAGATCCACCAGATCTACGGCGCGATGCAGGCCGGCCAGGAAAAGCTCGGGATGCAGACCGCGAACCAGTCGCTCGCGAGCTCGTACATGAAGCGGCTGATCTCGCTCGAGACGGCGCTGACGCGCCTCGTCGAACAAGGACGAGCTGCAGGACATGATCAACCGCGGCGTCGGCGTCGTGGCCGGCGCGGGACTGACGCGCACGGCCGGGCGGTGCGCGCGGCCGGCGCGCCGGTGAAATCCAGAGCTGGGGACTCGGGGCTGGCGAACTAGGGGCACTGAGCTTGAGAACCGAGGACCAAGATATGGCCGACGTTTGCGCTATTCGGGTACGGACGCGCGCCGGTCGAGGATGTGAGCAGGCGAGCGGGCCGCCGACACGATGGATGCGGCCGTTGCCGCGCTCCGCCGCGAGCAGATCATCGTGACGCGGATCACCCCTGCGAAGGCAGCCAAGGAAGAAGCAGCCAAGAAGGACAAGGCGGGCAAGACCGGCAAGAAGGTCTCCGCCAAGAACCTGGCCGTCTTCACCCGCCAGTTCTCGGTGATGATCGACGCCGGCCTGCCGCTGGTGCAGTGCCTCGACATCCTCGGCAGCCAGGAAGAGGACAAGAACTTCGCCGCCGTCATCCTGCAGACGCGCACCGACGTCGAGTCGGGCGCGTCGCTCGGCCGACGCGATGCGCAGGCATCCCAAGACGTTCGATCCGCTGTTCACGAACATGATCGCGGCGGGCGAGGCGGGCGGCATCCTCGACACGATTCTCAAGCGGCTCGCGACCTACATCGAAAAGGCGGTCAAGCTCGCAGGGCCAGGTGAAGTCGGCCATGATCTACCCGGTGGCGGTCATCGTGATCGCCGGCGCGCGTCGTCGGCGTCATTCTGTGGAAGGTGATTCCGACGTTCGCGGCGTTGTTCTGCGGGGCTCGGGGCCGAGTTGCCGCTGCCCGACGCGGATCGTCATCGCGCTCAGCGACAACCTCGGTTCGGTTCTTTCCGTTCCTGCTCGTCGGCGCCGGTCTCGCCGGCTACGGCGTTCAAGCAGCATTCACGCGACCGACAAGGGACGCGCGCGTCGTCGACGCGACGACGTCTGAAGATGCCGGTGCTCGGCAAACATCATGCGAAAGATCGCCGTCGCGCGCGGTTCTGCCGCACGCTGTCGACGCTGATCAGCTCGGGCGTGCCGATCCTTGACGGCCTCGAGATCACCGCCAAGACCGCCGGCAACTCCATCGTCGAGGACGCGATCATGGTCGACGCGCAAGAGCATCGAGCGCGGCGAGACGATCTCGGTGCCGCTGAAGGACACCAACGTGTTCCCGCCGATGGTCACGCAGATGATCGGCGTCGGCGAGGCCACCGGCGCGCTCGACACGATGCTGGCAAAGATCGCGGACTTCTATGAAGAGGAAGTCGATACGGCGGTCGCCGGGTTGCTGACGCTGCTCGAACCGATCATGATCGCGATCCTCGGCGTCGTCGTCGGCGGCATCGTCATCGCGATGTATATGCCGATCTTCGATCTCGATCTCGCAAACTCACGCTGATGGGCGATGAGTTGAGTCAGGGCTGCGGCGGAAGATCGCGTGGCTGATTGCCATCCGCGCGATCATCAGCACGATTCTGCTCGGGTCGGCGATCGTCACGCAGATCACCGCGCCCGGATCGTTCGCCGTCGATCCGTTCTTCTTCCTGATCGGTCTCACGTACGCGCTGACGATCACCTTCGCGCTGACCGTCCGCTACGTCGACGAGCACCGCTGGCTGGTCGACGTCCAGCTGGCGGGCGACGCGCTGATCGTGTCGGCGTTCATCTATGTCACCGGCGGCATCACCAGCTACTTCACGTCGCTCTACGTCCTGCCGATCGTCGCCGCCAGCACGGTGCAGTTCCGGCGCGGCGGGATGCTGATGGCGACGCGCTCAGCGCCGTGCTCTACGCTCGGGCTGGCCGTCGCGCAGTACCGGCGGCGTCTGGTCTGCTGAATCCGTGGCTGACGCGATACGCGCTCGTGCTGCCGTCGCCGTCAGTGGCGCGTTATACCGTTGCGCTCAACGTCTTCGGGTTCTTCGCCGTCGCGTTGCTCAGCGGTTCGCTGGCGGACAGCCTGAGGTCCGCGGGCGCGCGGCTGCGAGCAGGCGTCGACCGCAGATCGCGGACCTGCAGGCGCTCAACCAGCACGTGATCGACAGCCTGCCGAGCGGCCTGGCCACCACCGATCAGTCCGATCGGATTCTGACGTTCAACCGCGCGGCGCAGGCGATCACCGGCGTGTCGTTCCAGTCCGCCGTCGGTCGTCCCATCGGCGAGGTGATGCGACTGCCGCGCCGGTGAACGACGCCATTCATCACGGGCTGCGCGAACCGGGCACGCGCGCCACGAGTTCTGGTTCCGATCGCCGGACGGCCGCGGCGACATCGAGGTCGGCCTCAGCGCCACGCACCTCGAGACGCCAGGCGGGCGCGCCGGGTTCCTGTTCACCTTTCAGGACGTCACCAGCATCAGAAAGCTCGAGCGGGACGCCGCCATCCAGCAGCGCCTGGCCGCGGTCGGCGAGATGGCGGCCGGTATCGCGCACGAGATTCGCAATCCGTTGGCGTCGATGTCGGGGTCGATTCAGATCCTGCGGCAGGAGCTGCCCCTGAGCGCCGAGCAGGAGCAGCTGATGGACATCGTCCTGCGCGAGTCGGAACGGCTCAACACGACGATCCGATCGTTTCTGGCATGCGCGCGCGGCCGCAGCGGTTTCAAATCCAGCGATTCGACGTGCGCCGCGCCTTGAACGACGCGGCGCTGCTGCTGCGCAACAGCGCCGAAGTGCAGGACAGCCACGAGATCGTGCTCGACGTGCCGGCGGGCGAGGCTCTGGTGCAGAAGCCGACGAAGGGCAGATCAAGCAGATCATCTGGAACCTGGCCACCAATGGCCTCCGCGCGATGCCCGACGGTGGCCGCGCTCCGTCTGACGGGGCGATCGAGCCCGCGTCGGAGGGCGTCGCGCTGACGGTGGAGGACGAGGGGATCGGCATTCCCGGCCGCGGAGCTGGAAGGCCTCTTTCAGCCGTTCAACGGCCGGTTTGCCAAGGGCAGCGGCCTCGGCGCTGGCCATCGTCCATCGCATCGTCGCCGACTACCACGGCGAGATTCGCGTGAACTCGCAGCAAGGCGTCGGCACCAGCGTCTCCGTGCGCCTGCCGGCGCGCGCGGCGGTCACAACATGAGGATGACATGAGCAGCGCCGCCCAACGCGCCGAGCCCGCGCGCCGATCGCCGCCCGCCGCGCATCCTCGTCGTCGACGACGAGCGGTCGATGCGCGAGCTGCTGGCCATCGTGCTGCGCCGCGAAGGCTACGAAGTGCTGCTCGCAGAAAACGGCCGCGCCGCGATCGACCTCATCGAACGCGAACCCGTCGACCTGCTGATTTCGGACATCAAGATGCCGGATCTCAGTGGTGTCGAGGTGCTGCGCGCCGCCAAGAAGGTCGATCAGGACATTCTCGGCATCATGATCACGGCGTTCGCCTCGACCGAAACGGCGGTGGAGGCGATGCGGCTCGGGGCGTGCGACTACTTGAGCAAGCCGTTCGACATCGATCTCCTCAAGATGAAGGTCCGCGAGAAAATCGAGAACCGCCAGCTGAAGCAGGAGAACGTCCTCCTCAAGCGCACGCTGGGGCTGGCGCACCAGTTCTCGAACATCATCGGCCGCAGCGAGTCGATGCTCGGCGTGTTCAAGATGATCGAGACTGTCGCCCGGACCAACAGCACGATTCTGCTGACCGGCGAGTCGGGCACGGCAAGGGCCTCGTGGCGCAGGCCGTCCATTTCACTCCCTGCGCCGCGACAAGCCGATGGTCGTCGCTGAACTGCGGCGCGATGCCGGAGAACCTCCTCGAGTCGGAGCTCTTCGGGCACATGCGCGGCGCGTTCACCGGGGCCGACAGCAACAAGAAAGGGCTGCTCGAAGTCGCGCGAGCGCGGCACCGTGTTTCTCGACGAGATCGGCGAGATGAGCGGCGTCATGCAGGTGAAGCTGCTGCGGGTGCTCCAGGAGCGGCGCTTCCGGCGCGTCGGCGGCCTCGAGGAAGTGCAGGCCGACATCCGCGTCATCGCCGCCACCAACCAGGACCTGACGCGGCTGGTCGCGCGAAGGACGCTTCCGCGAGGATCTCTTCTATCGCATCAACGTCATCCCGATCTGCGCTGCCGCCGCTGCGCGAGCGGCGCGAGGACATTCCGCTGCTCGCCGAGCACTTCCTGGCGAAATACAGCCGAGCAGATGGGCAAGAGATCACCGGCATCTCGCACGAGGCGATGGCGCTCCTCATGGAGCACGACTGGCCCGGCAACATCCGGGAGCTGGAAAATGTCCTCGAGCGGGCGGTTGCCCTGGAAGCGACGCCGACCATCCTCCCCGACAGCCTGCCACCCGGCATTCGCGGCAGATCTGCCGAGCGCCTGGCGGCGCACCGCTCGACGCGTCCCGGAGTCAGGCTTTGATCTCGAGGCGCACGTCAAGGAAATCGAGATGCAGCTACATCGCCGAGGCGCTGAAGCGAGCCGGGGGCGTGCAGGTCAAGGCGGCCGAGCTGCTCGGCATGAGCTTCCGGTCGCTTCAGTGCTTACGTGAAGAAGTACAACCTGCGATAACCGCACGGTGTCCCGGGTCCCACTCGTCATCGTTCGTCTGGGATCGGCGCTCGCGCTGGTGCTGGTGGCGACGCTGCACCTGCTCGCCTCCATTCCGTTCGCGTAATTACCACTTCCTGCAGTTTCCGCACTTCTGGTGGATGCCTGCCGTTCATCCGGTTCCATCCGATCGTTCTGGCAGCGGCCGTCGCAGAGTCTCGTCGCGACGCTGCACGATCTGCCCGGCACGCTCCGGCCGTGGATCCGCTACGTGGCAATCATCGGCGTCACGGCCGCCGTCTGTATGGGCGCGACGGTCTGGCTTCCGGCCCCTGCAGTCCTCACGAGCTGGCGGCGGCGTTCTGCTTCGTGCCGATCGGACTGCTCGGCATGGTCGGCGCGTCTCGATCTCGCGGCGCACCGCACGGCGATTCTGGCTGCCGGCCGCCGGCACGATCAGCCTCGGCCTGATGCGCCGCCGTCGCCTGCGCTGGTCTGCTCTCCGCGGCCGTTTACCTGCTGTGCACGCGGGCTTGCTGGAACCATGCGGCGGGGATCAGTCTTCAGCCCGTGGAGATCGCCGCCGTCGTCGCCGCATCACTCGCCGGCCACCTGGCGGTCTTCATGCTCGCCGCGCTGGCGATTCTCATCCCGCGCGTCGCCGCTCGGCGACGCGGCTGGTCGCCCTGGATCGAGCTCCTCTGGGTGCTTGGCGGTACGCGTCGGTCGTGGCCATCCTGATTCGCCGGGTGTTATTGACCTCCTTGATCTTGAACGACGTTCGCGCGATCGCAATCGCCGCCGCGCTGGCGGTCGCTCATCGTCCTATGCGGTGCCGCGCTGATCGTCCGCGGCACCACTGCGAACCGTGGTTTCCGCCGAGGCAGTCGTTTCGGAACCGCGACGCCACACCACACGCTGGCCGCTCGTGATTGGTTGCGCGCTGGTCATCATGGTGTGCGTCGTGATGGCGCCCCGGCTGCTGCGGCTCGCCGACTGGGGCACGACGCTGCAGAAACTCGTCGTCTGTGCGACGTGGGCTGCCTCGATCGTATTGGCGGTGCAACTACAGACGTGGCCCTCTCCGGCAGTTCTCACGCGCCGTCAGTTTCCGTCCTGCGTGGTTCTAGGCGTGGCCGCTGCGACGATCGGGGCTCGTCAGCTGGGCGCCGCGCCGGAGTGCAGGCACGCGTCCGCCGGACATCGCGCTGGCGATTGAGCGCTACGCCACGGTCGATACGTCGCTTGGCGTCGTGCTCGATCTGGTGCGGCCGATGGTGACCGACACCCAGTTCTTCGATGAACTCCGCCGGGCGGGCGACGTGACCGACGATCGGGCCCTGCGCGCCGTTCCGCTCCGCGTCGTCGAGCGCCCGGGTCCCGAGCCCGCTCTATCGTCCGAACATTTTCGTCATTGTCATCGACAGCCTGCGGCCCGACTACCTGTCGGCGTACAACCCTGACGTCACGTTCACCCCGTCCATCGGAGCATTCGCCGACGACAGCATCGTGATGCGTCAGGCGTTTGCACCGTACACCGGCACTGGCGTTGTCGCAACCGGCTTGCTGGGCCAGCGGACTGATTCCCCGCCGGATGATGCGTCAGCCGTTCTCGGCGGTGAACAACCTCGAACGGCTCCTGCAGCTCGGGCAGTACCGCCGCTACATCAGCGTCGACGAAATCCTGAGCGTGATTCTCGGCGATTGGTCAAACGTCATGCGCCTCGATGCACGCCTGGCGCGCATCCCGAACGCCTGGACGAGATGTGCAAGTTCGATCTCTGTTCGACGTTGACCGAATTGACGGGGCGTCTGGATCAGGATGCGCGCAGCAGCGCGCGCCCATCTTTTTATTCGCAGCCGCAGAGCCTGCACATTCGGGTGCTGTCGGGCGACAAGTATCCTCGCTACGAGGGCCTGCGCAGTGGCACGAGCTCATTCTTCAAGCCGGCGGTTGCCGCGCTCAGTCGCGTGGACGCCTGCTTCGGCCAACTGATCGCTTACCTGAAAGCCCGCGACTTAGCCGACGACAGCATCGTGATTCTGACCTCAGACCACGGCGACTACTACGGCGAGCAGGGGCGATGGGCGCACGCGTTCTATCTGGCGCCCGAGACCATCAGAATCCCGCTCATCATGCATGTGCCGCAGAGGCTGCGAGAGGGCCGCCGTTGGGATCCCGACGCGGTCGCCATGCTGACCGACGTGACGCCAACGCTTTATGAACTCCTTGGCTACGGCCCTGTGCCGCCCGGGGAACTTATTGGCCGGCCCTCTCCTCGAATCAACCGGCGGTGCATCTGATGCGCGGCCGCGACATGTACTTGATGCAATCCAGCTACAGCCGCATCTTCGGGTTGCTCGACGGGCGTGCCCGGTGGCTCTACGTCGCCAACGCCAACGAGGCGCGCGAGGAGTTCTTTGATTTGCGGGCGGGCCAGGAGCAGGCCCGTTCGCCTGGCCACGCCGAACGGCTGCAATACCGTAAATGGCTCCTCGATCGGATCGCCCGGGTGAACGCCTATTACCGCCCGGCCGAGGCGCCGGCGGTTCGTTCTTCGCACTGACATTCTCCGGACCGCTGCCTGCGCCAATAATTGTCAGGAGTTGCTACTCGGCCATAGCGATTTCATTGTTCGTCAAAGCCAGAAGTTACAGAATATAAAGCACTTCTAGCAACAGACACAAACAGACGAGCCGTGGCATTGCCGTTGCTCTAACGCCGGTGACTCGAACGGCAGGCGGTTTTTCTTTGAAGGAGTGTGTGATGAAGATTCGTAGCGCAAAAGGTTTCACCCTCATCGAGTTGCTGATCGTCGTGGCGATCATCGGCATCATCGCGGCGATCGCGATTCCGGGTCTGCTGCGCGCCAGAATGGCGGGCAACGAAGCCTCGGCGATCGGTTCGCTGCGCGCGATCAACGGCGGCCAGGCGGCGTATTCTTCGAGCTGCGCGGCGGGCGGCTACGCCACGACGTTGGCGGATCTGTTCGCAGGCGCCGGTCGGCGGCACCGGCTTCATCAGCCCGGACCTCGTAGATCAACGGCGTCGTCAAGAGCGGCTATACCGTGACGCTCGCGGCGGGGGCTGGTTCGGCCGTGGTCACCACGGCGGGTGGGACGTGCAACGCGTCGGGCGCCGGGGCGGTGAGCGTCTATTTCGCCAAGTCGGATCCGCAGACCCTCAACGGCACGGGCACCCGGTTCTTCGCCACCGACACCCGCGGCACGATTTTCCAGGATACGGCTGCCACGCTGGCTGAGCCGCTCGCGACCGCCGGCACCGTCAAGCCGGTTCAGTAGCAACGGCCAAGGCTGCAGATTCAGAGGTTCAAGCGTCCGGGGTTCAGAGAACCCCGGACCTTGAGCCTGTATTCGCTTCAAGGCCACTCCCGCCGGTCAATCCCCGATTGACATTCTCTGCCGGTCGTCATGCGCCAATAATTGTCAATATTCAGTGCATCGGCCACTCGATTCCGTTGTTCGTCCAAACCAGAAGTTCTACAATATCAAGTCACTTCTAGCAACGAGTGTGAACAGACGAGCCGTGGCATTACGGTTGCACCTCTGCCAGTCACACGAACGGCAGGCAGTCAGTTGTGATTCCGTTCGACCGGCTTTCTCTTGAAGGAGTGTGCGATGAAGATTCGTAGCGCAAAAGGTTTCACCCTCATCGAGTTGCTGATCGTCGTGGCGATCATCGGCATCATCGCGGCGATCGCGATTCCCGGTCTGCTGCGCGCCCGAATGGCGGGCAACGAAGCCTCGGCGATCGGCTCGCTTCGCGCGATCAACAGCGGCCAGGCGGCGTATTCTTCTGAGCTGCGCGGCGGGCGGCTACGCCACGCACCTTGGCGGATCTGTTCATGGCGCCTCGCCGGCGGCACCCGGCTTCATCAGCCCGGACCTCGTATGCCAACGGCGTCGTCAAGAGCGGCTATATCGTGACGCTGGCGGCGGCGGGGCTGGTTCGGCCGTGGTCACCACGGCGGGTGCGACGTGCAACGCGTCGGGCGCCGGGGCGGTGAGCGTCTATTTCGCCCAGTCGGATCCGCAGACCCTCAACGGCACGGGCACCCGGTTCTTCGCCACCGACACCCGCGGCACGATTTTCCAGGATACGGCTGCCACGCTGGCAGAGCCGCTCGCGACCGCCGGCACCGTCAAGCCGGTTCAGTAGCAACGGCCCAGGCTGCAGGCCTGCGCGGGTTCAGGGTTCAGGGTTCAGGGTTCGGGGTTCGTCGGCCCTGAACCTTGAACCTTCGTTTTTCGGCGTGCTTGACGCCGACGCCCGCTCAGTTACTAATCGTGCCGTCCATGAGTAGACGCGCGGCGCTTTTCGCCCTCCTCTGCGCCCTTGTCGGTCTTGGCGCATCCGGGGCCGCCAGCCTACACCCACTACCACCATGCTGTACGACCCGTCAGTACCGCAGCTTCTGCGACGTCAGCGAAACCATCAGTTGCACGCAGGTCTACCAGAGCCGTTTCAGCACGGTGCGTGGCGTTCCCGTCGCCATCTTTGGCGCGATGTGGTTCGCGGTCGCCGCGCTGCTCTCGGTGACCGGCCTCACCGCGCGGCAGAGCGTGCGGGAAAGCGTGCCCGGCTATCTCTTCGTCCTGTCGACGGTCGCGCTCGCCGTCGTCCTCTATCTGGCTACGCGTCGTTCTTCCTGTTGAAGGCGGTGTGTCGTCCTGTGTGTCACCACATACGCCGCCGTGATTGGACTCTTCCTGGTCGCTGGTGCGGCCGACGTCATTCCCTATGACCACCTTGCCACGCCGCGCAGCCCGGGATGTCCGCGTCCTCGTCGCCAGTCCGCTCGCGATCGATCCTCGTCGTGCTGTTCTTTGCCGGAGCCGCCTCGACGCTCGCGTTCTTCCCTCGCGAAGGGAGCGCCGCCCCCGGCGCGCCGCCCCAAGCGACGCAGGACCAGCGATCCGAGCTCGAACGCTTCATGGCCACGGCGCCGCGAGCGCCGCTCGTCATCCCGGCCGACGGCGCGCAAGGTGCTGGTGGTCAAGTTCAACGACTTACCAGTGCCCGGCCTGCGGACAGTCGTACTCTGCAGTAAGCCAATCCTCGCCAAGTACGAAGCGACCGCGCCGGGCATGGTCAAGGTCGTCATGCAGGACTACCCGCTGAACCCGGCGTGCAACGCCAACCTCACCACGATGATTCACCCGGCGGCGTGCGATGCGGCGGTGGCCGTGCGCCTCGCGAAACAGCACAGGCGCGGCGAGGCGATGGAGGAGTGGCTGTACACGCATCAGCCGGGGATGACCTCGCCCATCGTCCGGCAGGCGGCGCGCGACGTCGGCCAGGTCACCGACTTCGACGCGAAGTACGCGTCGACGCTCGAGCCTCGTAAAGGCCGACGTCGCGCTCGGCCGTCAGCTGCGGCGTGCAGTCAGACGCCGACGTTCTTCATCAACGGCGATCAAGATCGAAGGCGCGCTGGCCGCCGCAGTTCTTCGATCGGGCGATCGCCTACGAGCTGCAACGACGCCGCGAAATGACGTGCCCGCGCTTTGCCACTCACGAGCTGACAAAGGACTACGCGGTCGGCTTCTGGCGCAAGCGCCCGTATCGCGCGCTCGATCGCCTGACGCTCGAGCGTCGAGCCCGGCGAGGTCTTCGGCTTCCTCGGCCCCAACGGCGCCGGCAAGACGACGACGCTGAAGCTGCTGATGCAGCTGGTGTTTCCGACCGGCGGCCGCGCCGAGATCCTCGGCCGTCCGCTCGGCGACCTCGCGCGTCAAGCGCCGCATCGGCTACCTGCCCGGAGAACCCGTAACTTCTACGACTACCTCACCGCCGAGGAGCTGCTCGATCTACTTCGCGGCGCTCTTCGGCTATCGCGGCCGCCGACCGGCGCGCGCGCGCGTCGCGGCTGCTCGACGAGGTCGGCATCGGCGCCGAGCGGCGCCTGCAGCTCCGCAAGTTCTCGAAAGGGATGCTGCAGCGCGTCGGCATCGCGCAGGCGCTCATCAACGATCCGGAGCTGGTCATCTTCGACGAGCCGATGTCGGGCCTCGATCCGCTCGGCCGGCGCGACGTGCGCGCGCTCATCCTGCGGCTGCGCGATCGCGGCTGCACGGTGTTCTTCAGCTCGCACGTGCTGAGCGACGCCGAGGCGCTGTGCAGCCGCGTCGCGATTCTCGCGAAGGGCCGCCTGGTCGCCGGCGGCCGGCTGACCGACATGCTGGCGTTTCGCGCTCGCGGGTGGGAGCTGGTCGTCGCCGGCGTGAGCGAAGCGCGTCGCTGGCCGCGCTCGGTCGCGCGCGCGCGCGCCGTGTCGCATCGGCGAGGGCCGCTACACGCTCGAGCTGCCGCTCGAACCGCCGCCCGAGCGACTGCTGGCCGATCTGACGCGGGCGGCGCGCACCTGGTGTCGCTCAACCCGGTCCGCGAGACGCTCGAGGACTTCTTCGTCGAGCAGGTGACCGCGCCCGACGTGCTGCGCGTCGAGCCGCGGCGGCTCGGACGCATGAGGGCGTCGACCGCGCATGATCGCGGTGAACGTGTTCCGCGAATCGGTCCGCGACAAGGTGCTCTACAACCTGGTGCTGTTCGCGATCGCTGCTGATCGGCGCGTCGTACCTGATCGGCCAGCTCACGGCGGGGCAGGACGTCAAGATCATCAAGGACCTCGGCCTGTCGGCGACCTCGGTGTTCGGCCTCTTCATCGCGGTGTTCATCGGCATCGGCCTGGTCTCGAAGGAAGTCGAGCGACGCAGCATCTACTCGCCTGCTCGCCAAGCCGATTCGTCGCCATCAATTCGTCCTCGGCAAATACTGCGGTCTGACGCTGACGCTCTGCCGTCAACGTCGGCGGTCATGGCGGCGGCGCTCTACGCGGTGCTGCGTCTACATGTCATGGGGCGTCGCCGAGAACGTCCGCGCGGCGTGGGACGCGCCGGCGCTCGATCCGGCGCTGCTCAAGGCGGTCGCTGCTGATCTTCGTCGAGCTGATGCTCGTGACCGCGATCGCGTTGTTCTTCTCGACCTTCTCGACGCCCGATCCTGTCGGCCGCCTTCACGTTCGGGCTGTTCGTCGTCGGGCACTTCAGCGGCGATCTGCGCAATTTCAGGATGCCGTCGATTCGCCCGCGGCCGCGCGGTTGGCCCGCGGGCTGTATTGGGTGCTGCCGAACCTGGCGCAGTTCGACGTCAAAGCCGACGTCGTCCACGGGCAGCCGGTGCCGCTCGGCTATATGGCGGTCACCGTCGCGCTATGCGGCGCTGCTACATCGCGATGCTGCTGGTGATCTCGATGTTCGTGTTCGCTCGCCGTGACTTCAAATAGAGACCGAGGACACAGAGGCGACAAAGGACACGGACGGCCGAGCGTCGATTCGACTGACTCGGCGTCGTTGCAATCGCGTTGGCGTTGCTGGCGGGCGCCGTGCAGCTTCAGGCGACACGCGAACGGCTCTTTCCGCCGTCCACGGTTGACGCCGATGCGATGTACGCTGCGTTCGGCCACCAGCGGTTCGGCGATTGAGCGGTGCCTACACGACGCTGGCGGCCGACGGCTACTGGATTCGCGCCCTCCAGTACTACGGCGGCACGAAGCAGCGGCTGCAGGAGCAGGCGTGGATACCGGAGCCACCGCCGATGCTGGCGGCGCCAACGTCGGACGACTACTCGCTGCTCTACCCGATGCTGGATCTGGCCACCAGCCCTCGATCCGCGGTTCACGATTGCCTACCGTTTCGGGGCGGTCTTCCTTGCCGAGGCGTGCCCCGACGGGAGCCGGCCGGCCGGACCTGGCGAGTGGCGCTGCTCGAAAGGGTATACGCGCACAGCCCGATAAGTGGGAATACATGGAAGACGCCGGGTTCGTGCACTACTGGTACGAGCACAACTATCAGGCGGCGGCCGGCTGGTTTCAGAAGGCCAGCGAGGTCCCCGGGGCCCCGTGGTGGTTGCGCTCGCTGGCGGCGACCACGATTGCACAGGGTGGCGACCGGCGGTCGTCGCGCGTCATGTGGGAGGCGATCCGGCAGTCGGCCGCGATCGACTGGCTGCGCCATGGACGCCGAACGCCGTCTGCTGCAGCTCAGGGCGCTCGACGACGATCGGACAGCCTGCAGCAGGGCGTCGATGCCTTTGTGCGCAGTGCCGGGCACGCCGCCGGCGGACTGGCTGACGCTCGTCCGTGCGCGGGATTCGGGGCGTGCCGGTGGATCCCACAGGCACCCCGTACGAGCTGACCGCCCAGGGCCGCGTCCACCTCGCCGCCTCGTCGCCGCTCGCTCCTCTGCCCGAGGAGCCGGGCAAGGTCCAGGCGCCCGAGGTGGCGCCGCGTTGACGATCGAAGACTTCCCCGGGCCGCTGCTGATCGGGTTTGCGGCCGCGTTTGGCGCCTTGGTCGGCAGCTTCCTCAACGTGTGCATCTACCGCCTTCCGCTCGACAAGTCCGTCGTGTGGCCGGCGTCAGCCTGTCCGCATTGCGGCCGCCTGCTGTCCTGGTATGAAAACATCCCGGTCCTGAGCTGGCTGGCGCTGCGGGCGCGGTGCCGGACCTGCGCGGCGCCGATCGGCGTTCGCTACCCAATCATCGAAGCGTTGACGGCGGCGATGTTCGGCTTCGCCTGGTGGTACTACGGCCCGGGCGTGCTACTGGCCTCGCGGTTGGTGTTGGGCTGCGCGCTCATCGTGCTGTTCGCGATCGATCTGGAACATCAGCTCTTGCCCAACGCGATCACGCTGCCGGGCATCGTCGTCGGAGTCGTCTTCAGCTTCTTCGCCGAGCCGGGTGGATGGCGTCGCTCATCGGCGTGCTGGTTGGCGGCGGCGTGCTGTATGGGGTGGCGGAGGCGTACTACCGGGTCCGGCACGAAGAAGGGCTCGGCATGGGCGACGTGAAGATGCTGGCGATGGTTGGGGCGTTCCTGGGATGGAAGCTGACGCTGCTCACGCTGATGCTCGCGTCTCTCAGCGGAACGGTCATCGGGCTGTCGTTGATCGTCAGCGGCCGGGGTGGGATGCAAGTACGCGCTGCCGTTCGGCACGTTTCTGGCGCTGGGCGCCGCGGCTGCCGCAACTGTCGGCTCTCCGCTACTGACCTGGTATCTGGGTCTGCTGTGAGTGCGATCGGACGTAGTCCTGGCGCCGTCGCGAGCCGCCCGCGTCGTCAACGCGTGCGTATCTCATTGCCGTCGGCAGCTATTGCTTCCTCGCGTACGCCGTTCGCGTATTTTCAGTTCATCAAGCCGAACGTCCTGCTGGCGCTGACCGACTTCGTCAAGCTGACACCGTGGCTGTTCCTGGTCACGCAGTTGATCACGCTGCTGCACGCTCATGGAGACGCTTCGCGGCGGGCGCGGCGCCGTCGCGCGCGCGGACGTATGTCGCCGCCATGGCCCTCCTGGGCGTGGCGATGCTGGTCCGAGCGCCGCTCGCGGACATCGGCAACACGCGGCGCGCGTTCGTCACCGGCTCTTGCTCGCGCTGGCGGTGCCCGGTGTGGCTGGCGATCGTCGACCACAGAACCTGGCCGGCCGCGAAACCCGGCCGGCCGATCGATCGCGATGCGCTAGCCGCTTGCGGCCTGGCAGCGCTCGCGGTGTGGGCGATCTACGCGCCTCGCCCTTCCATGGCGGCTGACGCGAGCCATCGGCATCACGCTGGGCGCGCGCGATATCGCCATCGGCCTCATCTCGTCGCTCCTGTCCGATCTCGCCGTCTTCATGGCGCTCTTTGCGGCGTTCCGCGGCCGTCATGATGCTCGCGCGGGCGGTGGGTCGCGAACGGCGGTTCGGCTTTGTGGGCGCGCTCAGATGCTGGGGCTTCGTGGTCCTGCTGGCGGCCTCCGTCACCCTCGTCGAGGCGCGGCTCGTCGGCGCATCGCTCGCCTTCACCGGCCGCGACGCGTGGGTCGCGTCGGCGGCGCTTGGCATTGCGGTCGCCGCCACGTGGGCCGGCGTCGTGCGCGCGTGCGCGCGCACGCACGCGCAGCTGGCCCCTCAGTCCTCAGCCGCGACTCCAGATTCTCTCGCGGTGTTTGCAGGGTCCGTCGCCGGCCGCGGCACGCGAATCGCCGCGTGGTCCGTCCTCGTCGTGCTGCCATTCGTGGCCTACTGGCCTGGCGGCGGCAGTCGCGCAATTCGACTGGAACTTTCTCATGCAGAAGCTGAGCGTGCTGGCCGTGTGGCTCATCGCGTTCTGCGCTGTCTACGCGGCCGCTGGCGATCGGCCTGCGCGCGCATCGACATCCGTCGCTGCTGGCGGCGACACCTCTCGCGGCGTTCGCGCTCTACGGCGGTCTCGCGACATGTCGAACCTGGTGTCGTCCTCGAGCGCTACGCCCCGGTCGATCCGTCGTTCCGCCTGATCCGCGACGCCAGGACGATGCGCTCGGCGGAGACCGCCGAGCACTATGCGTTCCTGCACTCGCAGACGCTCGTGCCGCCGCCGCGCGTCCACCCGGTCGACATCGATTTCGTCAGCCCGCTGAAGCCGGCCGAGGGCCGGAAGCCCCACGTGTTTCTGCTCGTCGTCGACAGCATGCGTCGCGACTACGTGTCCGCCTACAACCCGGCTGTGACGTTCACGCCGGAGATCGGCAAGCTCGCGGCCGACAGCTTTGTCTTCCAGCGCGCGTTCACCCGCTACTCGGGCACCGGATGTCGGTGCCGTCGATCTGGGCGGGCGGCATGATCATTCACGTGGTGCAACAGTCGGCGTTCGCGCGGCGCAACACGCTGATGAAGCTCGTGGATGCCAACGACTACGCCCAGATGATGACCGTCGACAACATTGTCGAGGGCTTCATCGCCCGCGATGCGAAACTGCAGCGGCTCGGCGAGAGGATGGGCAAGACTGAATTCGATGCCTGCCGCACGCTCGCCGAGCTGGAGCGCTCGCTGGAGACGCGCGGACCGCACGAATCGCCCGTGTTCTTCTATGCACTTCCACAGAACGTGCACATCGCCACGTCGGCGCTGCGGAAGATGCCGGCGGGCGAGAGGTATCCCGGCTTTTTCGACAAGGTGGCCGCAGGTGTCCACGAAGTTGACGCCTGCGTGGGTCATTTCGTCAGCTACCTGAAGCGCGCGCATCTCAGCGATGACAGTGTCATCATCCTCACCTCGGATCACGGCGACTCTCTCGGCGAAGAGGGCCGCTGGGGCCACGCCTTCTATCTCTATCCCGAGTGTGATGCGTGTGCCGCTCATCGTGCACCTGCCGTCGTGGCTGAAGACGCGCGTGACGACGGATGTCGACGCTGTCGCGTTTTCCACAGACATTGCGCCCACGCTCTACGCGCTGCTCGGTTACACTCCGCGCGACCTGGGGTCGCCTTTCGGTCGGCCGCTGTTCGTCGATCACGACGGTGAGCTGATCGTCTCGCCGACGCGAGTCGTTCCTCATCGCGTCGAGTTATGGCGCGGTCTACGGCATGCTTCGTGACAACGGCGGGCTGATGCACGTGGTCGACACCGTCGACGGCCGCGGCACGCCTTCGACCTCGCGAGCGTGCCGGGAGAACGCATCGAGGTGACGCAGACCATGACGAACGAAAACCGGCGGATGATTCAGGAGGAGCTGACGGCGCTGGCGGCGCTCTACCACTATCAACCCGAACGGCCATGACCTTGACGCCCTCCGCGTGCGCCCTGCTCGGTCTCACCGCGATGGTCGCGGCGCTCGTCACCGTCCTGATGTTCGCCATGCTGAAATTCGCGGCCGCGGCGCGCGAGACGCGACGAAGCCTCCGGCGGCGCCGGCGCCGAAACGGCGTTCCTGTCCGCGGCGCTGCAGGAGGCGGTCACGAAGCTGAAGGCTCAGGAGCGTGCGAACGCGGCGCGCGCGGACGCCTCAGAGCGCCTGAACGGCGAGATCATTTCGAGCCTGACCGCCGGCCTGGTCGTGGTCGGACCTCAACGGCGACGTGCGGATTCTGAATCCGGCCGGCCGGCGGATGCTCGATCTGCCGGAGTCCGCATCGACCGAACCATTCGAACGCTCCGCGCGCGTGCAGCCGTTGCTCGACGTCATCGACGAATCGTTGAAGTCCGGCGCCGCCATCGTCGCGCCGCGGTGTGACGCTGCCGGAAAACGGCCACGGCGTGACGCACCTCGGCGTGACGGTGTCGCCGCTGTTCGACGAGCAGACGCTGCACGGCGCCATCTGCCTGTTCACCGATCTCACGGCCGTGAAGGATCTCGAAGGAGCAGCTGCGTCTGAAGGAGAGTCTGGCGGCGGTCGGGGAGCTCACCGCCGGCATCGCGCACGAATTCCGCAACAGCCTGGCGACGATTCAGGGGTATAGCAAGCTGTTCGATCTGAATGCGCTGCCGCCGGCGTACCGGCCCTATGTCGAAGGCATCCGATCCGAGACCGAGTCGCTCAACCAGGTCGTCACCAACTTCCTCAACTTCGCGCGGCCGGCACAGCTCACGCTGACGCGCGTCGAGCCTGAAGGCGATCATCGAGCGGGCCGCCGACGAAGTTCGAGGGGACCTGCGGGCGCTCGGCGGCGACGTCGAAGTGTCGGGCGATTTCGGCGACCCTCGACGGCGACGAAGTCCTTCTCCGGCAGGCGTTCAGCAACCTGCTCCGGAACGCCGTGGAGGCGTCGACCGGTGGCGCGCTGCCCGCCGCGCATCCTGATCCAGTCGGAACTCGATCGCGTGCAACGCGTGTCGAAGATCTCGGTGAACGACAACGGGCCCGGCATCGCGCCGGCGCTGCGCGAGCGCGTGTTCCGTCCGTTCTTCACGACGAAGCGGAGCGGCACCGGCCTCGGTCTCGCGCTGGTCCAGAAGATCATCGTGTTTCACAACGGCCGCGTCGCGATCGGCACGTCGCCGTTTGGTGGTGCGAGCCTGATCGTCACGCTGCCCCTGTCCGACTGATGGCGAATAACAGCCACGCCCGACAAGGACTTGAGGCATCGCAGCTGCGGGAAACCTCGAGGCGTCAGTCCCGCGGGGCCTTCATCCTCACGACCTCTCCATGCCGTCAGTGACCGAGCGTTGTCGGACCTCGTTCGTCCTGTCTGTATCGCCGCGTTGCCAGCGTTCGTCGCAGCGACTGCGATCCTGACGGCGAGCGCGACGCCCGGAACTGCCAGATCCCCGGAAAGTTCTGCGCATCCGCCGGCGTCGCGGCGAGCGCTGGACCGTCCGTTGCAACGCGTCGGATCGACAGCCGTTTTGATCCACACGTCGGTGAAGGGCATTGGCAGGACACACGCAACGTCCGCAACGCGGATTCTCGCTCGTCGAGGTCCTCTTTGCGCTGGTCGTGCTCAGCGTGGCCGTCTCGGGCCTCGCGCAGCTGTTTACCGTTGCCGCGTACACGAACGCGCGAGCGCGCGCGACGACCTATGCCGCCGTGCTCGCGCAGCAGAAGATGGAGCAGCTTCGGGGCGCTTGCGTATGGTTTCGACTCAGGTGGAGGCGCGGTGACGGATGTCGACACCGATATCACCGTGCAGCCGGAATTGCCCGGCGGCGGCGCCGGGCTTCAGTCGTCGCCTCGCCGGCGCGCTTGCCGCCAACACCGCCGGCTACGTGGACTACGTCGATGCCAGCGGTGCGTCGCTCGGAGGAGCCGCGGCCGTTCCACCGCCTGGCACTGCCTACATCCGGCGATGGTCCGTCGAGCCCCTTCCGTCCAGCGCCAACACGATGGTGCTTCAGGTCCTTGTCATGCGTGCGGGTCGCCCGGGATGCGGCCGATAACAGGATCGGCCCTGGTGGACGATCGGCGGAACAAGCGAGGCTCGTCAGCGTGAAGACGCGGAAGGCTCCATGACGCTCGACGGTGCGATGGCGGACCGGCGCGACGGCGAAAAGGGCTTCTCGCTCGTCGAAGCGCTCACTGGCGGCCATGCTGTCGCTGGTTGTGGCGGCGGCTGTGTTCACCCTGATGCAGCCGTCGAACGGGCTGTTCGCCAGCGAACTGGAATCAAGCGACATGCAACAGCGGCTGCGCGTGGCCGAGGGCACGCTCTCGCCCGCAGTCTCGCTGGCGGCTGGCGCTGGTGTGTATGCCGGCAGGCAGAGCGGGCCGCTCGTGATGGCCGTTCCGCCCGTGCTGCCGTTTCGGGAGGGCGAGCGCGCGGCGGCGATCCGATCGGCACCTTCGCATCCGACCGCATCACCATTCTCTCGGTCCCGGCGACAACGGCCCAGACCGTTCTCAGCCAACCGCTGGCTCCAGGCGATTTGACGTTCAGTCCTGCGGGTGCCGAGGACGGCGGATGTGGGGTGGGCGATCCGATGTGCGGATTCTCGCCCAACGCGCAGGTGCTGGTGTTTGACGAATCCGGCCACTACGATCTGCTTCACGATCGCCGCCGTCAACGGCGGTATCGCTCGCCTGTCGCTCAACCGAGCGTCCAACACGATAGACAACCCTCGTATCCGGCCGGATCGAAGGTGGTTGAAGTCGAGAGCCATACGTATTATCTGGAAGACCGACGTGGCGGGCAGGAGCGGTCAGCTGATGCATTACGACGGCAGCAACAACCCCGACGTGCCGATCGTGGACAATGTGGTCGGACTCCGGTTCGAGTACGACGGCGAGTCGAAGCCACCGACGATGACCAGACCGGCTGGATGACGTGTCGTCGCCTCAGACGACGTATGGCGCGCCGCCGCGCAGCCGTGTCGCCGCCGTTTGCCGCCGGGCGAGAACCGCCTGTTCGTGAACGACGGATCGCCGACGCCCGCGCCGCGGCTTCCGGCAGCTTGGCAACGGATCGCGGTCCATGGTGCCGCTCACCGCTGCGCAACTGACCGACGGTCCCTGGTGTCCTGACGACACGAATCCCAATCGTTGGGACGCGGACCTCCTGCGTATTCGGAAGATTGGTGTCACGCTTCGGGTCCAGGCGGCAGTCGCGGCGTTGCGCGGACCGGCTGGCGCGCTGTTCGCCAATCCCGGCACGTCGAGTGGCGGCAGCCGGTTCGCACCGGATCTCGAAATCCGGTTTCAGATCTCACCGCGCAACCTGAATCCTGGACGGTGACGCGATGGACATTCGCCACGACGACGGCATGGCGATGGTGATGGCGATGGCTGCCACGCTGCTGACGAGCGCGCTCGGGGTCGCCCTCGTCCTGGCGACTTCTTCGGAGGCGGTCATCGCGTCGAACTTTCGCGACCAGGCCGCGGGTGCGTATGCGGCCGAAGCGGCGGTGGAGCGCGCCCTGGACGATCTGGCGGCAGCGGAGAACTGGAATGCCGTGCTGAACGGAACGGTCCGATCGACATTCGTCGACGGCGCGCCTGACGGCAGCGCGCGTGCTGGCCGATGGGTCGACGATCGATCTCGGGCACGTCGTCAACATGGCAGACTGCGGCAGAATCCAGCCGTGCGCCGATGCCGACATGGATGCTGTCACGCGCGCAGCGTCCGTGGGGAGCCGAACAATCCGCGATGGCAGCTGTACGCCTATGGCCGCCTGAAGCGATCTGTTGCCGAACGAGTCGATCGATTCTACCGCATGCTATGTGAGCGTCCTCGTCGGCGACGATCCGTCGGAAACGGATGCGCAGCCGCTCGAGGACGGTCAGGCGGCCGGCGCTGGTATTCTGGTGCTGCGCGCCGAGTCGTTCGGTCCGCGCGGAGTCCAGCATGAGTGTCGAGATGACGGTCGCGCGCCCGGCCGCTGGCCAGCCCGGGCTCCGTGTACTGTCGTGGCGCCGAGGTTCGATGAGCGGCTACGTCGTCTGTCCGGCGTGTGGTTCCCGAATGAAGGCCGGCCGGGGTCATTGCCTCCGGTGCTTCGAAACCCTGCCGGTTGACGCCCCGGAGGCGCCGCAGCCGTGGCTCTCGCAAGGCAGAACGCTCATCGTCGGCGTCGTGTTGACCTCTTGGCGCGCTGCTGCTCAGTGCCGTCATCTGGGAGCGCGCGACGCCCGCGCGTGGACGACGATCGCGCGCCCTGCGGCAGTCGACGCCGAAGCCAGCCCGCGCAGGCTGCCAACCGTCCCGGCTGTGCCGGCGAGCGAGACATCGGTTGCCAGGCTCCGGTCGGCCGCCCATTCTCGAACCGGGCTTCGTGAGAGGGCCGCGCGCGGAGAGCGCGCCATCGGCCGATCCGGCGGCAGCGCAGAACCGCGTACGAGAAAGCGCTTGTCCAGCGTCCCGATGACGCCGAGACGTTGAACAAGCTGGGACAGGTGCTGGTGGCGCTCGGCAAGATCTGACGAGGCCTTGCCGCGCTTCGAGCGCGCGGCCGCGGTTGCGCCCGACAAATGGCTGTATCACTTCAACCATGGCTCACGCCGCGAGCCAGCTCCTGCTGTGGGATCAGCGCGGTCGCGGAATACCGGCGCGCCAGCGCCCTCCAGGCCGGCGATCAGGCGACGCAATTCGACCTCGCGCTGGCGCTGCACAAGAAGGGCGACGAGGCGGCGGCGATTCCGGAGTTCGAGAAGGCGATCACGCTCGCGCTCCTCGGACGCGCGGGCGCATCTGGGGCTGGCCATTGCCCTCGAACGGAACGGTCGGATGTCAGATGCGGATACGCAGCTACAAGCGGTTTCTGGAACTGGAACCCGGGTCGCCCGATGCGGAGAAGCTCAAGGTGTATCTGGACTCGTTCGACAGAGCTCAGCCCGCTTCGAATCGTTAAACACGGTCTACGAGTGTCCCTGCTGGATCGGGGCGCTCAGACCGATACTTCAATCAGCCAGTGTGTCATGCGTGCACATCATTTCACCGTCGTGACGGCGGCCGCCCTCCTCTTGACTGCGATGACTGCGCAGGCGCAATCGCTGGCCGACGTGGCCAGGAAAGAAGAACAGCGCCGCAAAGCCACCATCCTGAAGCGGCGAAGGTCTACACCAACAAGGACCTGAACGCCGCGCCGGCTACCGTCAACCCGGACCGGCGGCACAAAGGACACTAGGCGATACAAGGACACAAAGGACGACAAAAGGACGCGAAGGACGCGAAGGACGCCAAGGACGCCAAGGATCCGAAGGCAGCGAACGACGCGAACGGGAAGGAGAGGCCAAGGACAAGGGCCTACTGGTCCGGGCGCCTCAAGAAACTGCAGGATCAGGCTCGAGCAGAACCAGACGCTGGTCGACGCGATGCAGACGCGCATCAACGCGCTCAGCACCGATTTCGTGAATCGCGACGATCCGGCGCAGCGGTCAGTGATCGAGCGCGATCGGCAGAAAGCGCTCTGCGGAGCTTACCCGCCTGAAGCAAGCGCGTCGTCGACGACAAGAAGGCCGATCGCCGACCTCGAAGAAGAAGCGCGCCGCGCGGGCGTTCCGCCCGGCTGGTTGCGGTGACCGCTTCGGCACGATGCACCGATCATCCCGAACGCGGTCGTAGGCATGAGCGTGCGCGGCCAGCCAGTCCGATCGTCCCGCCCATCCTGCTCGTCGAAGACAAGGACTCGCTCCGCGCGATGCTGCGCCACGCGCTCGAGGCGCAGGGGCATACCGTCGTCGAGGCGCGCGATCAGCCCGAGGCCGAGGCCGGCGCTGCCGCGCCAGCCGATCCCGCCGTCGTCCTGTCCGATCTGCGCCTGACCGAGGGCGACGGCTTCGGCGTGCTGCGCGCGTCGAAGGAGCTCGACTCCGCAGCTGCCGGTGATCGTCATGACGGCGTTCGGCAGCATCCAGGACGCGGTCGCCGCGATGAAGGAAGGCGCGCTCGACTTCCTCGCCAAGCCGGTCGATCCGGATCATCTGCTGCTTGATGGTCGAGCGCGCGCTGACGCAGCGCCGGCTGGCCACCGAGAACATGATCCTGAAGGACGAGCTGGCGCAGCGCCGCGGGCGCGCCGCAGATCGTCGGCGACGATCCGAAGCTGAAGCAGGTGTCGCTGGCGCTGCACCGCGCGGCGGCGACCGACACGACGGTGCTGCTCGAAGGCGAGAGCGGCACCGGCAAGGAGCTGTTCGCGCGCGCGCTGCACGCGCTCAGCCCGCGCAACGACGGACCGTTTGTCGCGATCAACTGCGCCGCGATTCCGGAAACGCTGCTCGAGACGGAGCTGTTCGGCCACGAGAAGGGCGCGTTCACCGGCGCGTCGCAGCGCAAGCCGGGCAAGTTCGAGCTGGCGCACCGCGGCACGCTGTTCCTCGACGAGATCGGCGATCTGCCGCTGGCGCTGCAGGCCGAAGATCCTGCGCGCGCTCGAGGAGAAAGCAGTTCGAGCGCGTCGGCGGCACGCGCCGCTGCAAGTCGACGTCCGCGTGGTCGCGGCGACCAACCGCAACCTGAAGGCCGCGGTCGCGGCACGGCAATACCGCGAGGATCTGCTACTTCCGTCTGTCGGTGTTTCCGATCGTGATCCCGCCGCTGCGCGATCGTCCCGGGGACATCATCGACGCTGGCGCGCTACTTCATCGACAAGTTCTGCCGCGATCTGAACAAGCCGCCGCTTGGTCCTGTCGCCGGCGGCCGAAGACGAGCTGCTCACCTATCCCTGGCCGGGCAACGTGCGCGAGCTGCAGAACTGCATCGAGCGCGCAGCGATTCTCACCGAAGGCGACACGATCCACCCGCGGCACCTGAACCTGTCGTTCCGCGGCCCGACGCTGGCACGCCGGTGGACGAGGACGGCAGCCCGTGGTCGAAGATCGATCTGTCCGGGCACAGCTGGCCGAGGCGTCGCGAGCGGATCGCTGCTGGAGGTCGAGCGGCGGAAGATCGAGTCAGGCGTTGAAAGAGTCGGCCGGCAACCGCAACGCGCGCCGCGGAGATGCTGCAGATCAGCTACAAGATGCTGGTCGTCGAAGCTCGAAGGATATAGCCTGGGCCTCGACGCGCCGTCGCAAGGCGACAGGCCTGCCTTCGCGAAGCCGACTTTCTTCAGCGCCGCCTTCAGCTTCCGGTTCTCGGTGACATCGTCGACAATCGCGGTCGCGCCGATCGCCGTCGGCAGCACGAAGTGCAGCCGTGCCGGCGACGATCTTCTTGTCGTGCTGCATCGCCTCGAGGATCGGCGTCGCCGGGAGAGATCGGCGATCGGCGGCAGCGGACCGAGGCTGGCGATCAGGTCGGCGAGCGCCTGTCGATCGCCGTCGGCGAGCGCGCCGCGCGCGCCGCCGCCAGCTCGGCCGCCACCAGCATGCCGTAGCCGACCGCTTCGCCGTGGCGGAAGCGGCGGAATTGCGTGCACCGCTTCAAGCGCGTGTCCGGCGGTGTGGCCGAAGTTCAGGATCGCGCTCGCGGCCCGGCTTCGCGCTCGTCCGCGGTCACCACCTCGGCCTTGATCCGGCACGACTCCGCGATGATCGGCGGTGAGCGACTTCGCGTCGCGCGCGAAGATCGCCTTGCGGCTCGCGCGACCCGGTCGAACAGCGCCGCGCTCGACGTCATTCCGTAGCTTGATCACTTCGTACAGCCCGGCGCGGAACTCGCGCCGCGGCAGCGTGCCGAGCACCAGCGGGTCGATGACCACCGCGTGCGGCTGGTGAAGGCGCCGATCAGGTTCTTGCCGAGCGGATGGTTGACGCCGACCTTGCCGCCGATCGCGCTGTCGACCTGCGCCAGCAGCGTCGTCGGGACGTGCACGAGCGCGATGCCGCGCAGGTAGGTCGCCGCGGCGAAGCCGGCCATGTCGCCGATCACGCCGCCGCCGAACGTGATCGATCGTCGATGAGCGGTCGGCGCCTGGCGCGGACCAGCGCGTCGTAGACGCGTGAGACGGTCGCGAGCTGCTTGTAGCGCTCGCCGTCGGGACGAGGATCGGCTCGGCGAGCCGCTGCCGTCGCGCGCGCGCGAGCTGCGGTGCCGTGCAGCCGCCAGACCAGCGGGCTCGAGACCACGAATCGACGCGCGGGCGCGCCGATCGTCGTCGAGCGTGCGCGCCGAGGCCGTCGATGCGCGCCACTGCGCCGATCGTCACGGGGTAGGCGCGTGACGGCGTGGCGACGTCGATGCGGACGGGGTCCATCAGAGTGCGGTGGTAGGATAACACCCGCGTGCACCCGTCAGATTTTCTCATCGTCGGCGGCGGCGTCGCGGGCTTGCGCGCAGCGATCGGTCTGGCGCGCCGGCAGGCCGCGTCCTGATCCTCACCAAAGCCGAACCGGCGGAGAGCAACACCGGCTACGCGCAGGGCGGCATCGCGGCGGCGGTCGGCGACGACGACACGCCGGCGCTGCACGCCGCCGACACCGATGCGCGCCGGCGACGGCCTCTGCGACGAGGCGGCGGTCGCGGGTGCTGGTCGAAGCAGGGACCCGCGTACGTGCGTGAACTGCTCGAGTGGGGCGCGCGCTTCGATCGCGACGCCGACGGCCGACCGGCGCTCGGCCGCGAGGCGGCCCACAGCGTGCGGCGCGTGCTGCACGCCGGCGACGCCACCGGCCGCGAGATCGGCCGCGTCTTGTGGGAGCGCGTCGCGCGCGCTGCCGCCGGTCGAGACGATCGATCACGCGCTGGTGCACGGATGTCGTCGTCGAAGACGGGCCGCGCGACGCGGCCTTCGCTACGTCGACGCCGCCGGTAGCGATCGCACGAGGTGCGCGCCGGCGGCGACGCTGCTGGCGACCGGCGGCGCCGGCCAGGTCTTTCGCGAGACGACCAACCCGGTCGGTGGCGACCGGGCGACGGTATCGCGCTCGCGCTACGACGCGGGCGCGCGCGTCGCCGATCTCGAGTTCGTTCAGTTCCATCCGACGCGCGCTCGACGTGGCGGGCGCCCCCGGTTCCTGATCTCCGAGGCGCTGCGCGGAGAAGGCGCGCGGCTGGTCAACGCGCGCGGCGACGCGTTCATGTCCGCGCTACCGATCCGGCGGCGATCTGGCGCCGCGCGACATCGTTGCCCGCGGCATCGCGCGCGAGGTCGAGCGCGACCGGCGGCCCGTGTCCGCCTCACGCTCGCCCATCTCGATCCCGGATTACGTGACGAGCGGTTTCCGACGATCGCCGCGACCTCCGTCGACATCGGCCTCGATCTCGCGCGCGATCCGCATTCCGGTCGGACCCGCGGCGCACTACATCATGGGCGGCGTCGACACGGACGACTGGGGCCGCACGTCGCTGCGAGGGACTGTTCTGCGGCCGGTGAGGTGGCCTGCACGGGCGTTCACGGGGCCAACCGGCTCGCGAGCAACTCGCTGCTGGAGGGACTGGTGTTCGAGCGCGCGCGGCGGCGCGCGATGCAGGAGAAGCCGCAGGCGGCTTCGCTGAAACCGGACCGTGTCGGGGCTAGGGGCTTGGGGCTAGCTGCAGCCGCGTCGACGATCTCCGCCAGCTCAGCCCCCAGCCCCGAGCCCCTGACTCGCAGCAGGAGATCCGCGATCTGATGTGGCGGCGCGTCGGGTCTCGTTCCGCGATCGCGCCGGTCTCGAGGAAGCGGTAGTCGCGCGCTGGAGGCGGCGTCGAGCCGTCGTTCAGCCGATACGCCCGACGGGCGGAGTCTCCGTCGATCTGACGACCGTCTCGCGCCTGATCGCGCGCGCGGCGCTCCGCCGGGAAGAAAGCCGCGGCGGCCACTTCCGGGCGGACTGCTCCGACGCGCGACGACGCGCACGGTGGAACGGCTACACGTCAGATAGACACGGTAAAGATAGAGCTCCGTTTGTGTCCTCGGTGTCCTTGGTGTCCGATCAGCGCTGAAAGAAACCCGATGCGACGAAACCCGAGAAGGACTCCGTTCGTCACCGAAATCACGCCGCGCTCGCAGGACTTCTCGCCGCTGGTACTCGACGTCGTCCGCCGCGCCGAGCTCGCCGACTACTCGCCGGTCAAAGGCTGCATGGTCATCCGGCCGCATGGCTATGCCATCTGGGAGCTGATTCAGCAGGCGCTCGACACGCGAATCAAGGCGACCGGTCACGTCAACGCCTACTTCCGCTGTTCATCCCCGAGAGCCTGCTGAACAAGGAGGCGGAGCACGTCGAGGGCTTCGCGCCGCAGGTCGCCTACGTCACGCACGGCGGCGGCGAAGAGCTCGAAGAGCAGCTCGTCGTGCGTCCGACGTCGGAGGCGATCATCGGCACGATGTACGCGAAGTGGGTGCAGTCGTGGCGCGACCTGCCGATCCTGATCAACCAGTGGGCGAACGTCGTCCGCTGGGAGAAGGTCACGCGGCCGTTCCTGCGCACGACCGAGTTCCTCTGGCAGGAAGGGCACACCGCGCACGAGACCGACGACGAGGCGGAAGAGGAGACGCTGAAGATCCTGCGACTCTACAAGGAGACGGTCGAGACCGAGACTGGCCGTGCCGGTCGTCGACGGGCATGAAGAGCGAGAGCGAGAAGTTCGCCGGCGCGCTGCGCACCTACTCGATCGAGGCGCTGATGGGCGACGGCCGCGCGCTGCAGGCCGGCACCTCGCACAATCTCGGACAGAACTTCGCGAAGGCGTTCGACATCACGTTTCAGGCGCGCGACAAGTCCGTCCAGCACGTCTGGGGCACGTCGTGGGGCATGACGACCCGGCTGATCGGCGCCGCGATCATGGTGCACGGCGACGACAGCGGGCCTCGTGCTGCCGCCGCGCATCGCGCCGTATCAGGTGGTCATCGTGCCGATCGGCCGCGACAACTGGCGCGAGACAGTGCTGCCGAAGGCGCAGGAGATCCAGCGCGAGCTCGCTGGCCGCCGGCATCCGCGTCACGCTCGACGAGCGCGACGAGCGTCCCGGCTGGAAGTTCGCCGAATGGGAGCTTGCGCGGCGTGCCGCTGCGCCTCGAGATCGGCCCGAAGGACATCGAGAAGTCGGCGGTGCTGGTCGCCCGTCGCGACACGCGCGAGAAGCAGAGCATGCCGATGGACGGCCTGGCCGCCCGCGCTTCGCGAGCTGCTCGACGACGATCCAGAAGAACGCTGTTCGACGCGTGCCGTGCAGTTCCGCGACGAGCACACGCAGCGCGTGGACGACCTACGACGCGTTCAAGCAGACGCATGGAAGGCCGGCCGGGCTTCATCATCGCGCCGTGGTGCGGAGCGGCCGACTGCGAAGCCCAGATCAAGAACGACACGCAGGCGACGATCCGGAACATGCCGCTCAACGCGTCAGACGCCGTCAGGGACATGCATTCGCTGCGACCGGCCGGCGATCGCGGAGGCGTGGTTCGCGAAAGCGTACTGATACCGGCGGGAGAGGCAGGATGACGGGCAGGCGCGCTGGGCGAGAGTAGGCGGTAGGGGCAGGATGCGGTGGGCTGTAAGCTACGTCGTTGCAAGACGGCGGCTCGACCACCGGCTGACCTCGCGACCGCCGACGTGCTTTCCGGATTCGCGCTCGACTCCTGCCTGCCGCCTCCTGCCTGTCCACTCCCGCCGACAGTCGTTCAGCGCCCCGGCCACCGCTGTTCGATGCGCCGGAGAGCGGCGTGCGCTTCGTGGAGACGCTCCTCGCGACGATCGCCTGAAACGCGCCGCGCCAGGTGATCCCGCCACCACGCGTCGCGCGCGTCCGCGTGCGCGCGCGGCGATCGGCTCCGAGACAGGACGCATCGCCGACGAGCGACAGCGCCGTCAGGAATTCGACCGGCAGCGGCGCCGCGCGCCCGCTCGAGCGACTCGCTCAGGTCGTAGACGCCGAGCCGGCTGCCCCGCTCGGCGAGCGCGACGTGCGCCGACGCCCGACCGGCCGCCCACTTGTCGCCGCGCCGGCCGGAGGCGGGCGAACCCTCGCGATCGCGGACGCGTTCGACGATCTTCAACAGTTGCGGGCAGCGGCGCGATGCCGCCGGCCTGCGACGATGGCCAGCCGGATCGCGTCCGGATCGTCCGGCAGTCCCTCGTTGGCGGCCTCGGGCGAGCGCGTCGAGCGGATCGCCGCTCGGTCCGGCGCTGTGCGGGCGGCTGCGGCGGCCGCGCCGCGAATGGCGTGGCTGGGATCGGCGGACAGCGATTTCAGGAAGCGGCGCGATCGTCGCCGGCCTCGAGATCCCGCAACGCCCGCAGCGCCGCCAGGACGGACCGGCTCGGGCCGGCGGCGGTCCGAGCGTGACAGCCGTGAGCCGGTCGACCGCCGCCGCTGCCTCGCGCGCTCCGGACGAACAGCCGCACCACGGCGATCGCGGCGATCGCGACGCCCTGATCCGCATCCGCGAGTGGCCTGTAGCGCCGGTTCGAACCCGCGAGGATCGGCGATGCCCTCGAGCGTCCGGAACGCCGCGCTTCTCGCGGGGCTCGCGGCGGTGGACGCGGCCAGCGTGGCGACGCGCTCGACCGCGCGCGCCCTCAGCACGGTGAGCCGCGCGATCGCCGCCTCGCGCTTCGACGGCATCCGCCGACGCGAGGTCCGTCACGAGCGCGTCAATCTGTCTGGAGGAAGAGGCCTTGATGGCCACTGGCGGAATCAGGAATTACGAATCAGTGTCGTCCGGCGCCGCGCTTGGGTCCGACAACCCACGCGATGACGATGCTCGAGACAATACAGCGCCAGCACTCGGCGCGGCGAAGATCGTCTGCGTCATCATGTCGCCGGTCGGCGTGATGACCGCCGCCACGATGAAGATGATCAGCAGCGCGTAGCTGAAGCTGCTGCAGCAGGAACCGCGCCGACACCAGCCGCATCTTCGCGAGGAAGAACACGACGGTCGGCATCTGGAACACGATGCCCATGCCGAGCAGCATCTTCGTAGTAGAGCCGAACACGTCGTCGAGCTTCGGCATGAACGCGAGGTCCGGCGTGTTGAAGCTCGCGAAGAACGCCATCATGAACGGGAACGCGACGTAGTGGTTGAACGCGGCGCCGGCGACGAAGCCGACCGTCGTGAAGAAGCACGAACGGAATCGCCAGCCGCTTCTCGTTCGAGTACAGGCCGGGCGCGATGAACATCCAGACCTGATACATGATGAACGGCGCGGCGACGACGACGCCCACGATCGAGCGCGATCTGGTGATGTAGAGCGAGAACGCTTCGCCCGGCTGCGTGTAGATCAGCTTGACGCCGGGCGGCAGCGCACCGGCGCGTCGGCGCGAGAATGAAATCGAAGATCGGCTGTGATCGCAGGAAGAACGCCGACGACGACGCCGAACGGCAATCGCCAGACACGAACGGACGATGCGTTTCCGGAGCTCGTCGAGATGCTCCAGAAACGACATCTTCGCCCCGGCGCTAAGGGTCGTCGTCTTCGTCGTCGTAGAGAACGCGCATGGGCCCCCGACTGGGGGCCTGGGAAGGGCACCAGGGCCATGACAGATGCGCGCTTACGCGCTGTGGTCGACCGTTCGCGCCGGGACCGGCTCGTTCGACCGCGGCGGAGCAGTCTCGGTCGTCGCCGCTGCGGCTGCCGCCGCGGCGAGCCTTCGCTTTCGTTTCCTCGAGTGACGTCCGCTGTTCCTCGAGCCGGATTTCCTCTTCCAGGGTGCTCTTCAGCTCGTTCGAGGCGCTGCTTGAATTCGGCCAGGCTTCTTGCCGAGCGATCGGCCCAGTTCCGGCAGTTTCCGGGGCCCGAAAATGATCAGACGCGATCACGAAAATGATGATCAGCTCGGGCATTCCGATGGAACCAAACATAGGTCTCCTACTTTCACAGAACCGGGGCGGGACCGCTGCACGTCATTATAGGAACCGCCGACGGCGCGGGTCAAGGAATTCCGCATCCGATAGATGCCCAGAAGTCGTTGCCCGTAAGGAAGTTATCTGCTACGATGCCGATCATGCGACGCTACCGTCCTCTGCCCGCCGTGGTCTTCGCGATCCTCGTCTCCGCCCTCGTCGGCGGGTTCTTCGGCCGCAGCGCGCTCGCGACCGACGACAAGGTTCCCGAACACTACCAGCGCATTCACCGCGGCGCTGACGCGCGATTCGAGGACGAACTACATCGACAAGGTCGATTCCGACAACCTCGTCTACGGCGCCGTGCGCGGCATGCTCGGCACGCTCGATCCGCATTCGAGCTTCTTCAGCCCGAAGGAATACGCGCAGATGCGCGAGCGGCAGGAAGGGCGCTACTACGGCATCGGCATCTCGATCGTCAGCGCGCTCGACGGCGACATCACCGCGATGGCGCGTGTTCGAGGGATCGCCCGCGCTACAAGAAGGGCGTTCGCCGCGGCGACGTCATCGCGCGGATCGCCGGCGAGGACGCCAGAGGGCTGGACCACCGAGCAGGCGATGCGCGAAGCTGCGCGGCCCGAAGGGCACGACGGTCGACGATCGGCATCAAGCGGCGCGGCTACGATCGAACTGATTCCGTTCGACGTCGACGCGCGACGAGGTCACCATTCCGACCGTCCCGGCGTATTTCATGATCGACGACGACGACCGGCTACATCCGCATGCAGGACTTCGGCGAGAACACCGATCGCGACGTCGAAGCACGCGCTGCGTCGAGCTGTCGTCGAAGGGGATGAAGCGCCTGCTGTTCGACATCCGCGGCAATCCCGGCGGTCCGCTCGACCAGGCGATCAAGGTGGCGAACGAGTTCCTGCCGAAGGGCACGGATGATCGTCTACACGCGCGGCCGCGTGCCCAACTCGGATCCGGACTATCGCGCGACCGACGACGGCGAGTTCACCGAGATGCCGATCGTCGCTGCTGGCCAATCGCAACAGCGCCAGCGCGTCGGAGATCGTGACGGGCGCGCTGCAGGATCACGATCGCGCCTACATCGTCGGCGAGACGACGTTCGGCAAGGCGCTCGTCCAGTCGGTCTATCGCATCAGCGGCAGCGCCGGTCTCGCGCTGACCACCGCGCATTACTACACGCCGAGCGGACGTCTCATTCAGCGTCCGTGGGACGCGAGCTTCGACGAGTATCTGAGCTACTCGCTCCGCGACCAGGACGCCGAACAAGCCGCACAATCCGAGCTGATCTGAAGCACACCGATGCGGGCCGCCCGGTTTACAGCGGCGGCGGCATCGAGCCGGACAAGCGCGTCGCCGGACCGATCGAAGGCTTCAATCCCGGGCCGCTTCGGCCGCATGCTCTACGCACGGTCGGTGTTTCCGAACTACGCCCAGAAGTACGCGGCGGAAGGCGACACGCGCGTGTCGATGCGCGGCAGCGGCCGCGAAGACCGTCACGCCGAACTTCGTCGTTGACGACGCGATGATGGCCGACTTCCGCGAGCAGTTGAAGACCGACAAGATCAAGATCGACGAGGAAGGCTTCGCGAAGGATCTGGAGTTCATCAAGGCGATGATCCGGTTCTGACATCGACAACGCGGTGCTTCGGTGTCGCCGATGCGCGGCGGCACCTCATTGGCGTCGATCCGCAGGCGCAGGCTGGCATTGACGATGTTCGCCGAGGCGCAGAAGCTGACCGAGCTGAGCAAGGCGGTCGAAGACGAAGGCGCCATTAGGGCCTGAGCTTCGGGCACGCGACCACAATCAATAGGGCTACGTGTTTGCGCTTTTGCCGCTATAGGTGGTCCTTGTTACACTGACGACCGCTTTCGGCCCCGGGGCCGTTTCCTCGTGAACGGGAAACGAGTGGGCCGCAAATCGGTCGTATTTGTCAGGTCGCTCCCAGCAACCACCACACTCAGATTTCTGCATTTCAGACTTGCGGATTGCGGATTTCGGTTGCGGATTGATCGTCAATCCGAGAATCCAATCCGACATCCGCAGGTCCGCAATCCGCAATGGTGAGCCATGCGTCTTGAGCGTCTCGAGATCAACGGGTTCAAATCGTTTTCCGATCGATCGGAGCTGGCCTTCGACAAGGGCGTCACCGCCATCGTCGGTCCCAACGGCTGCGGCAAGAGCAACGTCGCCGACGCCATCACGTGGGTGATGGGCGAGCAGAGCGCGAAGAGCCTGCGCGGCGATCGGATGGAAGACGTCATCTTCAGCGGCAGCGACGCGCGCAAGCCGACGGCGCCGCGGAAGTCCGGCTGCGGTTCAGCGGCGTTCTCAAAACTGTCAGCGGGCCGGCGCTTTCCGGAGCTGAGAAGCGGCCAGCGGCAACGAGCCACGCGAACGGCAACGGCCACCGGCAATGGCGAACGGCAACGGCGACAGCGCATCTGACCGCCGACGCAACGCCGCGTACCGGCCGGACGAGAACGCGCCGGTTTGTCTCTGCGGTCGCCGCGAGCTCCGGCGGTCGAGGAAGTGATTCGGTCGGTGGCGCGCGAAATCGAGGTGACGCGCCGTCTGTATCGGTCGGGCGAGCGAGTATCTGATCGACGGGCAGGTCTGCCGCCTGCGCGACGTGCACGACCTGCTGATGGACACCGGGCTCGGCGCGCAAGGCCTACGCGATCATCGAGCAGGGCAAGATCGGGCTGATTCTGAGCTCGCGTCCGACCGATCGCCGTCAGCTGATCGAGGAGGCGGCCGGCGTCACGAAGATACAAGGCGCGTCGCCGCGCCGCGGAGCTCAAGCTCGAGGCGGCGCAGCAGAACCTCACGCGGATCGACGACATCGTGTTCGAGGTGGAGAAGCAGCGCGGGACGCTGAAGCGCCAGGCCGCCGAAGGCGCGGCGCTACCAGACAGCTGCGCGACGAGCTGCGGCGCTGGGAGAAGGTCCTGTTCGCCCGCAAGTACCGGCAGCTGGCGGAGACGATCGAGTCGGCGCGCGCGCCGTCTCGGCGACGCGCGCGAGCGCGAATCGGTGGCGCCGGCGCGTGTCGCCGAGGTCGAATCGGATCTGGGGCGCGCTTCGCATCGAGCTGGTCGAGGCCGAGTCGCGCGCCACCGACCGCGCGCGAGACGGCGCACGCGCAGCGAGCTTGCGCATCAACCGCCAGCCAGCAGCAGATCGCGTTCGACCGCGAGCAGGTGCAGGCGCTCGCAGGCGCGGACGACGACGTATCGGCCGAGCTCGAGCGCTGCTCGAAGCGCGCCGCGAGCCGGCTCGCGCGTGCTGCTCGCGGACCGGCGAACGCGCCGCCATCGACGCGGACTCCGAGCGCGAGCGCGCGGCGGCGACGCTGGCCGCCGAGTCCGAGCGCCTACGACACGGCGCATCGCGAAATCGAAGGCCTCGAGGCCGACGTCGAGGCGGCGCGCAGCGAGGTGTTCTCGGCGATCAATTCGGCGACGGCGCTCCGCCATGCGCTCGAGCACGCGGCTGCCGCGCGCGATCGGGTGGGCGAGACGCTGTCCAAGCTCGACGTCGAGGCGAGCGACGTCCGCATCGAGTCCGGATCGCGCGGCGGCCGACCGCGCGCCGCCGTCGAGTCGCTGCGCCGAGCGCACGACGGCGATCGAGGCGACGCGGATTGCGCGCGCGGCCCGCGAGTCGGAGCTGGCCAGCGCGCGCATCGAGCACGAGTGGCGCGCGCGCGTCGGTCCGTTCGCGCGAGCACGAGCTGGCGGGCCTCGAGGCGCGCCTGAAATCGCTCGAGGAGCTCGACGCCGCGCGCGCCGGCTACGGCGACGCCGCGCGCACCGTGCTGGTGCAGGCCAACGGCAACGTCAGCCAGCGCGGCGCGATTGCCGACTATCTCGAGGTCGACGCCGGCTACGAACGCGCGGTCGAAGCGCTGCCTCGGCGATCTGCTGCAGCACGTGGTCGTCGAGCGCCCGAGCACGCGGCGGCCGGATTTCAGCTGGTGCGCGAAGCATCACGCCGGGCCGCTGCGGATTTCCTGGTCACGTCGGCGCTGCGTCAGAGTCCGGCTCAAGCCGGACACTACGTGACCGTCGGAAGAGTCTCGCATGCCGCCGCGCATGTCGTGTCTGGCTTTAGCCAGACCATGGGTCGTGAGGGCAACGGAACTGTGCCCTCAGCATCCGCCCGCTGTCATCCGTCGTGCGGATCAACGGCCCCGTTCGCCGCCGCGATTCGCGCGGCGATCGGCGACGCGCTGGATCGCGCCGTCCTACGCGCGCGCGGCCGAGGCCAGCGCGCTTGACGCCGCTGGCCGGTCGCGACGATGGAGGGCGACCTGTTTCGCGGTCCCCATCTGGTGTCGGGCGGCGACCGCGCCGAGGCCCGCGGCATTCTCGAAACCAAGCGCGAGATCAAGGATGCTGCGCGATCGCATCGCGCCGACCGCGACGTCGCTGGCCCGCCTCGCCGCAGGACACCGCGGAGATCGAGGCGCGTCATCGCGCACGCGTCGAGCGCGATCGCCGCGCTGAACGCCGAACACCACCGGCAGGAGAAAGCCGTCGTCGGCCACGAGGCGCAGCTGCAGCACGCGACGTGACGAAGCAGGCGCGGCTCGCGCAGAAGACGCGAGCAGCTCGCCCGCGAGCGCCGGCAGGCCGAAGAGGAGCGCGCACACGCTCGATCGCGCGGCAGGAAGAAGCGCGCGCGTCGATCGGCCAGACTCGAGACAGCGACCAGCGCTCAGGCCGACGAACGGCTGACGCGTGGCGCAGCGTCGGCTGTTCGAGGCGCGCGAAGCGGCCGAGGATCTCGAGCCGCCGCGCGGCGGAAGCGCGGCGCCGCGCACGCCGCGCTCGTCGAGCGCGGCGGCGCCTGACGCTCGAGGTGCAGCGCCTCGAGGAAGCGGCCGCCGAGCTCGAGCAGCGCGCGGCCGCGCCTCGGCGTCGAGCTCGCCGAGTCGCGCGCGCCGCGTCGACGAGCTGCGCGGCGGCCGATCGCCGCCGGCGAGCGCAGCTCGACGTCGACGTCCGCGAGCTCGACGCGCTGCGTCACGACGGTGATCGGCGGCTGGACGAGGCGGTCGGCGCATGCGCGCCAGAGCGCGACGCGCACGAAGCGGCGATCAAGGACGCGCGCGGCGCGCTCGACGCGATCCGCGCCGTGGTCTCCGAGCTCGATGTCGCGCGCGCGACCGCCGGAGGCCGATCTGTCGCACCTCGCGCCACACCTGCGAGGACGCGGTCAACGCCACGCTCGACGAGGTCGTCGTCGAAGTCGAGCAGCTCGAGCGCGACGGCAAGCGACGCCCGACGCTCGTCATGCTGGCGGCCGACGAACCCGACGACGACGAGGAGCGGCTGACGCCGCCGTCGGACGGCCTCGGCGCCGGCGGCACGGACCGGCCGGTCCGGATGCCGCCGTCGTGGCGCCGGACGCAGCGCGCGCGTCGCCGAGGAAGCGATCGCCGCCGCTGCGCGCAAGATCGATCGCCTCGGTCCCGGTGAACATGATGGCCATCGAGCAGTTCGACGAGCTCGAGACCGCGCCACGCTGTTCCTGACCACGCAGCGCAAGGATCTGATCGACTCGATCGCGCAGACCAGCCGAGGCGATCAAGCGCATCGACGAGACGACGCGGCAGCGCTTCAGCGAGGCGTTCGCGGCGATCAACCGCGAACTTCCAGGAGACGTTCAGCACGCTGTTCGGCGGCGGCCGCGCCGGGCTCGACGCTGCTCGACGAGAACGATCCGCTCGAGAGCGGCATCGAGATCATCGCCCAGCCGCCGGGCAAGCGCCTGCAGAGCGTGCAGCTGCTGTCGGGCGGCGAGAAGGCGCTGACCGCGATCGCGCTGATGTTCGCGCATGTTCAGATACAAGCCGAGCCCGTTCTGCCTGCTCGACGAGATCGACGCGCCGCTCGACGACGCCAACATCGGCCGGTTCGTCGAGATGCTGCGCGGCATGCAGCAGCACACGCAGTTCATCGTCATCACGCACAACCGCAAGACGATGGAGATCGCCGACCGGCTCTACGGCGTGACGATGGAGGAGCCGGGCGTCGTCCAAAGCTGATTTCGGTCAATTGAACTGAGCCGCCGCCCTCCCCGTATGTACGATGGAGAGGTCCTCAATGGACTTCACGTGTCGCCCGCGTCGCCTCGTCCTGCTCGTCCCGCTGGCTCTGGCGCTCTCCGGCGTGCGACGTGTCGCCTCGGCAACCTCGCCGGCCGCGCCACCGACGAAATGGACGCACACCTATCCGCTGGCGGCCGGCGGCAGAGTCCGCATCGGCAACACCAACGGCAAGAGTCGAGATCGAGGGCGTCGACGGCACGACGGTCGAAATCGAGGCCGAGCGGATCGCCAGAAGCGTCGACCGATACCGCCGCGCAGGAACTCCTGCCGCGCATCGAGATCAAGGAAGACGTCAGCCCGATCGCGGTGTCGGTGGAAACCGCGCGCATGAGCGGCATCATGATCGGCGCGGCGTTCGAGGTGCGCTATCACGTCCGCGCGCCGAGGAACGCGGTCATCGACGTCACCAACACCAACGGGCTGATCGCGTCGACCGAGCTCAGCGGCAAGGTCGTCGCGCATACCACCAACGGCGGCGTCACCGGCAAAGGCCTCAGCGGCGGCGTCGACGCCACGTGCGACCAACGGCCGCGTCAACATCAGCTCGCGCGCGTCGGATCGGACCGGATCGCCTGCACCGACCAACGGCGGCGTCATCGCTGCACGGTGCCCGAGTCGGCAAGGCCGACATCATCCGCGACCTGCACCAACGGCGGCATCAGCGTCGACGGGCGTGAAGCTCGGGATCTCGGAGCAGTCGCGCCGCCGCCTCGAAGGCAAGTTGAACGGCGGCGGCACCCATCGAGCTGCACACCACCAACGGCGGCGTCGGCTCCCGCTCGAAGGCGGCGGAGGCGAGGACAGCACCGACGCGACGACGCGCGATGCCAAGACCGATCAAGACCCTGAAACTGACGGTGAATGAAGACCGGGCGAGCCGTTACCACCGGCTGAAGCGGCAGGCGGGCGTCATCGGCCTCATCTGGGCCGGGTTGCTGTTAGTAAGCGCTGCTCGCGACCGGCGGCGGCGTCCGGTTGCGGAACACGGCCGAAACCGCCGCTGGCGCCCTTCCGCCTTCCTGGCAGCCCGCGCGCGGTCACTCGCCTACGTCGCGCTCCTCTCGATGCTCAACGAGCTCCGGCGGCCTGCCGCTGGCGTTCTACGGCGGTTACATCCTCGAGCGCCGCTACCGGCCTCTCAACGAAACGCTGTCCGGCGTGGCTGCGCGACCAGGCGAAGTCGTTCGGCATCGGTCTGCTGCTCGGCCGGACCCGCGGCCGCCATCGTCTGCCGGCTGATTCGCTTGTCGCCGGATCGCTGGTGGCTCGCCCGGCAGGCTTCGCGTTCGCTGTGTTGATCGTCGGGCCTGACCAACCTGGCGCCAGTACTGCTCCTCCTGCGCTCTTCTACCGGTGAAGCCGCTCGCCGAGACGGCACTCCGGCTCCGGCGATCACCTGGCCGAGCGCGGGCAAGCGCGCGAGGTGCTCCAGGCCTACGAGTGGGGACTGCCGCGACAAGACGAAGAAGGCAGAATACCGCGCTTCGGTAGGCGTGGGAAACACGCGCCGGATTCTGGTGTCGGATGCGATGCTCGCCGAGTATCGCGACGAGGAAATCGAGGTCGTCCTTGCTCACGAGCTCGCGCATCACGTGCACGGCGACATCTGGAAGGGATTGTCGTGCTCGAAAGCGTGCGGATTCACGGCCGGAGTTCTACCTGGCGGCGTCGCGGTTGTTGAGTGTGCTGGCGGGTCCCCTGGGCCTGCGCGCGGCGTCGCCGACCCCGCGGGACTGCCGCTGCTGCTGCTCGCCGAGCAATACGTAG
>ERZ1370068.5230-contig-4260_pt1 | contig 46455 bp, 81 predicted proteins | sample MGYA00561227_ERZ1370068 | MGnify/ENA primary metagenome ERZ1370068 (study PRJEB38410, sample SAMEA6850437) | metagenome | study: Metagenomic assessment of the ecological functions of the soil: analysis of the soil microbiota associated with the... | reverse complement strand
GTATTGCTTCGTTCAGTTACGTATTGCTATCTTCGCGGGCACGCTGGCGAACGGTACGATCTCAGGGCCAATCCACCTCGGCGAGTACTGACAGCCAGGTTCACGGCCAGACGCCAGCGCGTACGACGACCCGCCACGCATCCGCGTGCCGAGCGGGCCGCCGCTGGCGACGTGAAAGGCCGGTCTCGCTACGGCGCGATAGCCTTCGCGTGGCTCAACTCGCGAAAATCATGAAAATCGCCTCCGCGTGCGGAACCTGAAGAGCCCATCCCTACGTGACTGCTCTTCGTCACCGCCCGCTTCCAAGCGGCCGGATCCGAATATTCCGCCACCTGCTGATCAACTGGCTCGCTGACGGTAGCTTTCCCGAGCCGGCATAAAGCGGCTGGTTGATCTCCCGCTTCGCTCAGTCCGTGAATCTGCCAAGCCGATGAACCCCGACGGGCGCGTCTTGTGGGCGATCCTCGCTCGCGGATCCTCGACGGCCTGGCCGTTCACCCGGGTTTGAATTCGCGGACCGTGGGCGACGATGCGCAGCTTGTTCCAGCCGTGGTCGACGAAGAAGTGATGACCGGCCGCGATCTTCTCTGGCGAGCGACGAGCCAGTTCGTTCAAAGCGCCTCGCCCGTACGCTTGAGTCCCGTCGTCGGCTGCCCCTGGACAGAAACGGCGCACTTCGACTTGGGGGCCGTTGACTCTACCGGGGAACGACTCGAAGCTTCTACCCGTCGATTGGACGGGACGCACCCGGGATCTGATCTGGATACCCTGATTCGTGACTCTATCGACCATCGTCTCCGGCTCGAGCTCGAAGTCGTCGAACTCCTGCGCGTCGTGCAAAGAAACGAGTTCATGCTCGCGCTGCCTCGACCGTGCGGCCGACGATGGCGCCGTCTTCGACCGTGTAGGTGTGCGCTGCCGTCTCAGGTGGACCCAGCCAGTCAACGTCGTCCCGTCGAAGAGCTGTATCCAATCGGATCCAGTCCAGCCGCGCGTTCGGCATTCGCGTTCGGCTGCGACGTATCGGCCGCCTGCGGCAGCGCAGAACGCGACGATGACTGTCGCCGGACTTCGTCGCGTTCTTTCCGCCTCCACCGGCCGCGACGCAACGTACTCGCCGGCCGTTGAGCATGTAGATGCTCGGTGTCGCGTATCCGCCGGCCGGGAGCTGGTGCTCCCAGCAGCACTCGGCCGAATGTGTATTCGAAGGCGCGGATCTTTTCGTCGGCCGTCGCCGCAACGAACAACAGACGTCCTCCGGCAGTCGCGACGACGCCGCCGAGGATTCATGCGAGCCGGTGTTGCCGTATGCCGCTCTGGCGACTAGCTGCGGAGTATTCGCCGAGCGGCACCTTCCAGAAGAATCTCCCCTTTGATCGAGATCGATCGCGTTCAGCGTGCCCCATGGCGGCGCAATCGCCGGCACGCCGTCGGGATCGCCGAAAACTGTGTAGCCCTCGATCGTGTATCGATCGGCCGGCCGGCTCGGCGGCGTCGACCGTCGAAGGCGTCCGGCGGACTCGCGAGGTCAACGCGGTGAGGCGCGGTCGATCTCCTGCGGACGCAGATAGCCGAAGGCCGGCATGCTGTTGCGGCCCTGGCAGGATGACCGTCTCGAGCTCCTGTGGGCTCTTCTTCAGGTTGACGAGCGACGGCGTCTGCGGGAGGCGATCCTTGCCGTTCCGCTCCGTGGCACGCAACGCAGCTGCGCTCGTAGATTCGCCGGCCCAAGCTCTGCTGGGAGTCTGGTGGTCCGTCCGCGGGCGCATCGTGGACGGGCCGAAGGCGGTTGATGGTCGGCGCGTCGTTCACATTGACGTAGAGGACGTTCAAGGATGGATCGAAGGCGCCGCCGTGCCATTCGCTTCCGCCCAGGTGGCCTGGTTGCGTGAGCGTGCCCTGCGTGCTTGGCGGCGTGTAGATGGATCCCGGACCGATACTTCCTGAATTCCTTCAGCGCATGCTCGCGTGCGAGCCGGCGTGACGTTCGTCGAGGTCGGCTTCGGTGAGAGATTGGCGCACCAGTGGCGGCAGGCTTTACCGGAACCGGCTGCGTAGGCCACGCCTCTTCGCCAGGCACAGTGGATCAGGTACCGGGACTTCGTTCACGGGAAACAACGGCTGGCCGGTCTCGCGATCCAGCACGAACGTGAATCCCATCTTCGTGAGCTGAACGACGGCGTCCCTCGATGTGGTGCCCGTCGTGAGCGTGACGAGAATCGGCGCGGCAGGATTGTCGTAGTCCCAGATATCGTGGTGGACGGTCTGGTAAGTGCCACTTCAGCGCGCCAGTGGCGGCATCGAGTGCAAGGACGCTGTTGGCGTACAGGTTCGATCCCTTGCGGAACCCTCCGTAGAAGTCATCGGTCGCCGAGCCGAGTTGCGCGCGAACACCCACCCTCGCTGTTCGTCGACCGTGATGCCGCCCCACGCGTTGGCGCCTCCGTGGTCTCGCCGTCGGTCCACTTCCACGTCTCGTGGCCCGGTTGGCCCTCTTGCGGAATCGTGTGAAACACCCAGACGAGCCGTCCGGTGAGGACGTCGTAAGCGCGTATGTGGCCGGGCGATGCGTCGTAGCTCTCGTTCACGCGCGACCCGAGGATCAACAGGTTGCGGTAGACCGCCCAGGCGACGTCATCTCGAGTCCGACCGGTGGCTGGATCCACGCCAAGGCCCTCGCGCAGATCTGACGTAGCCCGATTTGCCGAACGTCGAGATCAGCCGGCCTGTTTGCGCGTCCAGCGCGTAGATCCGATCTTTGACGAAGTGAAAGATCCGTTCGCCTCCTCGCGCCCTTCCAATACGTGACGCCGCGATTGCGCAGCCTGATCACGGCTCCGCGCTCGTTGTATCTTCGACGGATCGAACGACCAGATCTCGCGCCCGGTCGCGGCGTCGAGCGCAACGGCCTTGAGGCTCGGCGTGGTGATGTATATCCTCCCGTTCACCACGATCGGGTTCACGTGCATGGTCGAGCGCTGGCGTGGCGTCTCCGCGTGTAGTATCCCACGCGGGAACGAGCCGGTGGACGTTCGCAGCGTGGATCTGCGCCAGCGGCTACGGTATTGATTGGCTTTGGGATCGCCCCGGTAGACGGGGCCAGTCTCTATCCGCGGCGAGGGCCGGGCGGCGCCTGGCACCGGAACGACGACCGCCGTCGCCGCGAAAGAGGGCGGTCAGACAGAGGTGCGGAGCGGATGGACCTCAGGTTCATGCGCGCGTTCGGCCTCCGGCGCCGGATTTCGTCATGATTCGATTCGAGCCTTCGCCTTCCGTCAATTCGCTTGGAGATGCCGTAGCCGAAGGATGTCGTCAGAGCGCGCTCAGGATGTGCCGCTCCGCTGAGCGCCCTGGCCGGCTTGTCTTTCCGTTTGGCGATGAGCTCGATCAGATCCGCGATGCTCCCTCGATCGCTCGCGGGGCGTCCGACCAGCCGGATCGTCTTCGCCATCAGCATCTGACTTTGCAGCGTGAGCTGTCCCATTGCCGACGAGAGACAGGAGGTTGCGCGCCGCTTCCATGATTGCCACGTGCAGATCCCGTTGTAGATCCGGTATGCCTCCATGTCTTTGGCCTTGAGAGCTCTTCCCCGACGGTTTGATGGCTGCGAAGCCACGCCAGCTCCTCGTCGGTTCGCCGCTCGCAGGCCAGGGATGCCGCTGAACAGACTCCAGCGCCGCGCGCATCTCGTAGAGCTCGCGCACTTCCTGTTCGCTGAATTCGCGGACGAACCAGCCGCGATACGGCAGCTTGACGATCAGGCCGTCCCGTTCCATCCGGTGCAAGGCTTCGCGGACGGGCGTCGTGCTGATGTCGAGCTGTTCCGCAATCGTGTCCGGGCGCAGTTGCGTGCCGAGACTCGATCCGGCCGCGGACGATGTCGGTCCACAGCGCGCGGTAGGCGCGCGCGCCGAGGAGCGTCTCTGACGGCGGTTCGAGGATTCGAGCTCCCTCAGCGGCGCCGCGGGCTTGCACCGCCCGACGTAGACGGCTTTGGCATTGGTGTAGAACTCTCTGGCCGTTGGCCCGATCGATACGCGCCCTGGCCAGAATCCGTGACCCCGCCGAAGGGAATGTGCGCCTGGCTGGCGGTTCCGTGATTCACGTGAATCATTCCGGCTTTGACGCGCGTCGTGAACTCGTGAATCGAGCTCGATTGCGAGCTGAAGATCGACGCTGCCAGCCCGTATCGCGTGCCGTTCGCAACCATGATGGCATCGTTCAGGTCCCGCACGCGCACGATTGGCAGCACCGGGCCGAAGATCTCTTCGAGTGCGAGGCGGGAGTCGGGCGGCACGCCATCGAACACTGTCGGAGCATAGAAAAAGCCCTGCCTCGCCGGATCCTCGACCAGCGATTTTCCGCCGGTGGAAGCGCGCACCCTGACTCGATACCGATCCGAACGTACTGGTCCACGCTGCGAAGCTGCTCCTCGCTGACCAACGGTCCCATGGTCGTCAACGGGTCCAACCCATCACCGACCTTGATCCGCGCGACGTGGAAGCAGGATCCGGTCTACCAGAAGGATCCGCTTGCGCGTCGGTGACGATCACGCGACTGATGGCGGTGCACCGCTGACCGCTGCAGAGAAACGCGGCGCTGACGATCTCCGCGCGCCGCGCCGTCGAGGTCCGTGCACTCGATAACGGCGGCCGGATTCTTTCCCCCAAGCTCGAGCTGAACGCGCGCGAGCCGCCTTGCAGCCAGCTCGTAGAGGTGTGTGCCAACGCTCGTCGATCCGGTGAACGTGATTCCACCGACCCGCGAGTCACGCAACGATGGCGTCGCCGATGATGGAGCCGCGCCCGGTCACGAGGGTTCACGACACCGCGGGGCACGCCTGCTTTGGCGAGCAACTGCGTCAGGTAGACTCCGGACCACGGCGTCAACGAGGAAGGCTTGAAGACCACGGTGTTGCCGAACGCCAGCGCCGGCGCGATCTTGCGCACCGGCGTCACGACCGGGAAATTCCACGGGCAGATCGCAGCGATGGTCCCAAGTGGCTCCGACGCGGTATGGCAGGAGAAACCAGCACGCTCGCTCGGAAAGGTCTGGCCGATGGCGCGGCTGGCTTCGCCGGCCATGAATCGCGCTTCGGCAGCCGCGCGCCCGACCTCGCCGGTAAGCTTCGCCGAGCGCTTTGCCCTGCTCGAGCGTCACGATGCGTGCGAGCTCCGTCGCCGACTCGTCGACAGCTGCGCGAACCGGAAGAGAATCGCGCCGCGCTGCGGCGCGGGTGTGGCTGCCCAGTCCGTTCGCCGCGGTCGCCGCCGATTCGATCGCGTCGAGGGGCGTCACGCTCGGTGGAGGCCGCGAACTCGCCGAGCGCACTTCATGCGGCCTCGCGGGATTGCGAATCGAGTAGCGACCGTGCCCCGACGCGGGGACCCATCCCCCGAGACGAAGTTCTCGTGCTGCACAACCGACAGATTGGATGGGGGACTGATTGGCCGGCACCTACAGGGTGCTCCTCAGAATCGTCGCGAGCTGATCCTTCGTCGTCTCGCGCGGATTGACCGTGACATTGCCGCTCTTCATCGCTTCCTCGACCACAACCGGTAACGTGGTGCTCGCGCAGACCGTATCCGGACAACCGCTTCGGGATGCCGATGGCGTTGGCGAGCGTGCGGACGATCGCAGGCGCTTGTTCTGCCGCGATCCGTTCGTTTTCGTTGCCTTCCGGGTATCCCAGCGCGCGAGCCACGTCGGCGAAGCGTTTCGTCGCCGCGCAACAATTGAATCGCATCACGGGCGCGAGAGTCACGGCAATCGCCACGCTATGAGGAATCTTGAGATCCCAGCTCCCGAGTGGCATCGCCAGCGCGTGCGCGAGCCCGAGGCGCGTCGGGTTCATCGCCATGCCCGCGAGAGTGCTCCCGAGCAGCATGCCATGCCCGTGCCTCCCGATCGCCGCCGTTCAACGCAGCCCGCTTCAGAGTGCGCGCCAATCAGCTCGATCGCCTTCAAGGCGAGCGCACCCGGGATCGGCTGACAGGCCTTGTTCGTGTAGCACTCGATCGCGTGCGCCAGTGCGTCCAAGCCGGTCGAGGCGGTCAGCGATGCGGGCAGGCCGATCGTGAGCTCGGGTCGCAGAGCGCCACCGATGGGTCCATCTGGACGCCACCGATCGCGACCTTCAGCTTGCGGTCGTCGTCCGTGAAGACCGACCAGAGGCTGACCTCGCTGCCAGTGCCAGCCGTCGTCGGCAAGGCGACGACAGGAAGCGGGCGATTGCGGACCTTGTGAAGCCCCACGTAGTCGAGCGGGGATCCCGGATTGGTGGCAAGCGCCGCGACTGCTTTCGCTGTGTCCAGTGCGCTACCGCCACCGATGCCCACGACGACGTCGGCCCCGCACGACTTGAGGCCGTCCACCGCTTCACAAATCAGTCGAGACCCCGAGTCCGCCGTCACGCGGTCGTAGATCTCGAAGTCGATATCGTGCTCGGCCAGCTTGGCGGTCACCTCGTCGACGATGCCCGAGCTGCGAACGCCAGGATCTGTGACGACGAATGCGTTGTGCCCGCCGAGCGATCGCACGAATTCCGGCAGCCGACGCTGACGTTCCGAACCCGAAGTGGACGTCCGTCGGAATGGGGAGGAAGTTGAACGTCTGGCCGGAGTCCATGTTCATGTTCGCGCCGACGCCGTATCCCGGGCGGGTATGCCGGAGGAAACGCCACACCGAGCGATTCGCCAAAGCGCGCAAGGTCGGCCGCGATTTGCGCCGGGAGCTCGATTCCCTGCTCGCGAAGTCGAGCCTCGTTTGCCAGCTCGATCTCGCCAGGGAACGAGGACCCGATCGACACCAGGCCCGGCGGGCGCTGCTTTCGAGCATGCCCAGGATCGCGTCCATACGGTTCCGGAACTCGTCGCCGGTCATGAAGAGATCCGTTCGCATCGCGGCCAGCACATGTCCAACGTTCTGTCACGCTCGAGAGGTCCTCCAGCGTGTTCAGGTGGGAGGCGAAGGCGGCGCCCGTCAGGACACCGCACGCAATGTCGATGATGAACGATAGCGCCGATCCCTTCGGGCCGCCGAACGGAAGCATGGCTCCGGCCAGCGCGAGATTCGCGTCGGTGGTGGAGTGGCCTTCCGGATCCACCGCCCACCCCTCGGGAATGGCCTTCCCGGTTTGCGCGGCGACGATGATCTTTCCGCGAGCGACCACGCTCGTCGAGGCGTCGAAGATGAGCGGGCTTTCTCGGCCTGCGGGAATTCCGATTGCCACCGGATTGGTGCCAAGGAAACGTGCCTTTCCGCCGAACGGCGCCATGTTCGGCGGGGCATTCGAAATCGCCAGCCCGACGCAGCCCGCGGCGATCGCCTTCTCTACGTAATAGGCCGCCGGCCCGAAATGGTTGCTGTGCCTCACACCGACGAAGCCGGTGCCGTATGTCGCGGCCAGGGCCAACGTCTCGTCCATCGCGCGCGAACCGACGACCGGGCCGAGGCCATTGCCGCCGTCGAGCAGGGCCGTCGCACCGGTCCTGGACGCAATGCGAATATCCGGCCGCGCGTTGACGACGCCTTTCTGGATTCGGCGGGCGTAAACGGGCAGCCGAACGAGGCCATGCGAATCGACTCCGCGCAACTCCGCTTTCAACAGGCAGCTGGATGTCTCGCGCGCGTCATCCGGAGGCACATCGAGGCGCTCCAGCACGCGGCAGGCATACTCGAGGAGGTCGAGATGGTGGTAGCGAAGGGGTTCCATAGCTCGCACAGCAACGGACGGGCACGTCACGTCTGACGTGGATCGGTCAAATCCAACAACTCCATCGTCGTCCGGCCTTCGCGCAGCTTGCCAATGATCTCGAGCTCCTTCTTGCGACGGGTCAGCGCCAGCTCAGTAGACCGCATCCATCCTGTCCTGCTCGATCACCGACGATGCCGTCGGCGTTGCCGAAGATCAGATCGCCGGGCCGCACCGAGGCGCCCCCGAACCGAATCATCGTTTGCAGATGTCCGGGCTTTTCCTTGGTGCAGGCGCCGATGGCGAGGCCGCGGCTGAACACGGGGAAGCGCGCCGCCTCGATCGCATCGATGTCGCGCACGGCGCCGTCGATGACGAGCCCAGCCACGCCACGCACTCGCGCTGCTTCGGTCAGGATCTCGCCCCACGCGCCCGCCATCAGATGGCCCGCGACAGTCGCGACGATGACGACGCCCGGCTCGGCGTGCGCGACGGCGACGTGCAGCATCAGGTTGTCGCTCGGCGGGCACTCGACGGTGAGTGCAGGTCCGCAGACCTTCGCTCCCGGCCACGCCGGACGAATAGACGGATCGACCATGCCCGTCCGTCCGGCTGCTTCGTAGAGCGTCGCGGGATCGAACTCCGCGAACCGTTCCACAGCGCTCGCTCGTTCTCGTCATGCTGCTTTTCATTTTTAGGCCGGTCCCTGTCGCGATGCGTCGCTGTAGAGCGGGGCCTTCCGCCTTCGCTAAAGCTACGGCGGACCACCGTAGCCTTGGCAATGGCGGTCAGGCCCGCTCAGCGCGGCGCTGAAGCCCGCGCTCTACATGGCAACCGAAGTGAACGCTGGGTCTAGTTATCGCCCCCGCCAGGCTTCTTCGCCCACGGGTTCTGTCCCGTTTCTTTGATGTAGCGCTCTCGCGTGATGTTGTCGAGGAACGGCAGCGCCGCCATTCGCGACTTCCTCGGCTCGCTCGCGCGGGACGACCACCACGCCGTCGCCGTCGGCGACGACGACATCGCCTGGACGCACCAGCACGCCACCCACAGTGACGGGCCTGTTCACCGACTCGAGCTCGTTCCGGCCCGGCCGGATGCCGCGCGCGAGACGCCGGAACCAGACCGGCACCTTGTGATGAGATGATCTCGTCGGTGTCCGCCAGGCCGCCGCCGGTTACGAGCCCGACCATCCCCAGCTTCTTCCAGCTCAGAATATTCGACGATCCGATGCTGCGCGACTCGCCGTCGTCCATTGCGTCGATGACGAGGATCGAGCCTGGCTGGATGACTTTCATGAACGCTTCCGACGTGATGGTGCTGTGCCCACTGGCCGATCGTCTTGTTGTCCATCTTCGGTTCGCGGCGGTTGGTGGGTGCGTATCGGGCCGTCACTGCAATGCCAACGGTTCGATGGGTGAACTTCTCGGTGTCTTTCCACAGCGCGTGAATCTCGGGATCCACAGAGCCCGATGTCCTGCAGCCCGACGACGTCCATGCCGTCCGAGACGTCGGCCACACGCAGCCACTCGTGCCATCTCCAGGATGCGCTGGTTGTCGTTCCTGCGAGTAGTCCTTGTATGGAATGAACAGCCTGACCTTGTCCGGGATCGACGTTTCGGCCGGCTGCTGCGCCAGGGACGCTTCCGGCAAGCGCCGAGGATGCCGCGAGAACGACTGTGGTCAACGAGGCGGATCGAATATCGCGCAAACATAGTGTCAGTGCCTCCTTGGCGTGTTAGCCGCAATCGCTGCTCGCCACGCCTGACATCGTTGTAGAGCGCGGGCTTTAGCCCGCGCTACAGCGGGGCCTGACCACCTTTGCCAAGGCTACGGTGGTCCGCCGTAGCTTTAGCGAAGGCGGAAGGCCCCGCTCTCATCTACACGCGTAGGGCGGCCGGCGTTCACCAGATCAATTTCGCCGCGAGCTGGACGATCCTTCCGTCGCCCGAGCCCGTGATCCGCCCGAAGGTCGTGGACGACACGGTCGTATTCGGATTGTTGAAGTTCGTGTGATTGAAGGCATTGAAGAATTCGCCTCGGAGCTGCAGGCGCACGTTCCACGGCAGCTCGACGACGCGCATCAGCGCCAGGTCGCTGTTGACGTCACCGGGCCCGTAGATCAATCCGCGCTTGGCGTCTCCATAAATCCCGCGAGGCACCTGGTTAACCGGCACGAATGCCGCAGGTGTTGAAGTACGTCGCCACCATGTCCGCCGTGCTCGAGTGACTCCTGCCGGACGTCATCCGCCGTCATGCCCGGAGCCAGGAGCGCGTGCTGGCCCGTTCGGCTGCAGGATGCCGTTCTGGGCGACGTCGGAACCCATGATGAAGACCAGCGGAGTGCCCGACTGGATGCGGTGCAATCCGGTGAGCGTCCATCCGTTCAGAGTCGCGTTGAGGAACGGATTCGAGTACGTATGGCGCGGGCTCCAGACCCACGACGCTGCGACCACATGCCGCCGATCGAGGAACGACGGTCCCCAGAGCGAATCCAGATCGAACGGATTGGGAATGCTGCTGATCAAGCCCTTGCGTATTCTCCGGCTGGTTCGTCAGGTTCTTCGAGAGCGCATACAGGCCCGAGATCGAGAAGGTGCGCGCCATCCGTCGATCGACGCGCAACTGCAGGCTGTGATACTCGCTTCGGAAGAAGTTGCCGAGGACGCGCGATTGGGCGCTGATGATCCCCGGGCTGAAGGGCACGCGCTGCTCGACGTTCTGCAGCGTCGGTGGCTGTCCGGTGATCGGCGAGTTGATGAACGGCGCCGCGTTGAAGTAGTTGTGGCCGACCAGCTTCCTGCCGATCTTGCCGATGTGCGACGCCTCGACGGCCATGTGCGCGCCGAGCTGGCGCTGGATGGACGATGCTGAAATGGTGGGTGTAGCTCGTTCGGAGGTTCTGGTCGGTGTAGACGGTCCGAATCGGCACTGGATACTCCGAGCACTGCAGACCGGGGAATGCCGAAATCGGCGAACAGCCGAATCGGCCTGGTGATTCCGGCGGCGGCTCCGTCTGGCCGAGCGACCCGAATGGATCTTCGATGCGCCCCTGGCGCAGCTGCGTCGTTCCGCGCCAGGGCGCTTCGGCCGCGTGCGTGGTCTCGCCGTTGATCTGCTGATAGAAGATCGCCGTATCCGCCGCGCACTGACGGTCTTCGCGCGTGCCAGTCATCCCACGCGGCACCGAGTCGAGGCGCAAAGTTGTTGAGGTCGGAGTTGGTCAGTCGAGAGGGCAGGCCAGGATCTCCGGGGAAGAGGATACCCGGCAGGCGCGTCGGGCACGACCGTCGACTGCACGCCCGGCACCCACGTCGTGTGCCGGCCGCCTTTCTGATCGAACGGGATGAACGGTTCGTAGCCGCAGGCCGTAGTCGAGCGTCAGTCTGGGATGGACCCTGTACGAATCGGCGATGAACATCTGATGCTTGACCGTGACGGGCTGTGGTCGGCGATCCCGAATTCCATCGTCGCATTCTCGAAGGCGCCGATCATGAAGTCCGCCGTCGGATCGCCCGTCCGCGTCCCCGGAAGTTCGCCGAGCGGGTCAGCGCCAGGTTGAACTCGAAGACCGGGCGGATGAATTCGTAGCCCCACTTGAGCGTGTGGTTCCCGACGTTGTAGGTCGTCGTGTTCTTGACTTGCCAGCTCGTGTAGTCCTGTGTGTTGATGCCGGGTAGCGACAGATTGATCCCGCCGGAGATCGAGTAGCTCATGCCTCGCCCGTCGTTTCCGACGTTGACGTTCACCCTGATCGCGCGGTGCGATCTGCGTGACGGCGCCGCCGCCCGATCGTGAGGTCAGATACGAGACGGTCGTCTCCGTGACCAGTCGCGGACTGAAGATGTGCGTGTCGCTGACCGCGACCTGGTTCACGTCGCTGAACACTGCCTGCTCGATGTAGTTCATGTTGCCCGGCCAGGACGAGCTGTCGCTGCGGTCGGACGAACACGTGCGCATTCATCTGGTTCCGCGTCGAGAAAATGGTAGTCGCCGCGCGCCATGTGACCGGCATGATCGCGCGGCGCCGGGCGCCAGCGTGACGACGGAGCCGGTGGAGGACAGCGGCACATGCTGAGTCGAGCAGGCCACGCGCCACCGGGCTGATGCAGGTCGGGCGGATGACGTTGCCGGAGACGCACGCCGCGCCGCTGCTGTCGGCGAAGCGGCGCTCCGTGATCGGATTCACCGGATTCCGCAGCTGCGTGCTGAGACGCGGTGAAATCGCCGAGCCGTTGCGCCGCGCTCGGCACGACGGTCTGCGTCGATCCGGCCTCGCGGCGATCCCAGAGCCGCTCGTACGCTCCGAACCAGAACAGCTTGTTCTGCACGATCGGCGCCACCGGCCGTGGCTCCCGTCTGGTTCTGCTTCTGCGCCGGCTTTCGCGTCTGGAAGAAGGTCTGCGCGTTCAGCTCCGCGTTGCGATGGAACTCCCATCCCGTTCCGTGGAAGCTGTTGGTACCCGGCCTTGGACACGATACTGACCTGACTGCCGGCCGTGTGACCGTACTCGGCAGTGAAGTTGTGCGTCTGGATCCGGATTTCCTGCAACCGCGTCGGGCGGCGGCGGATTGAACCCGGTCGTCTGGTTGAAGTGTGTGAACACCGAGCCATTCAGGGTGAACAGGTTGTGATTCGTGTTGCCGCCATTGACGGACATGACCGGTCCCTGGCGGCCGTCGGACGTGTCCTGCTGCGCGCGGATCGACGTGACGCCTGCGTAGGTGCCGGCGAGCGCGACGACGTTGCGGCCGTTCATCGGAAGATCCTGCACGCGCTGATCGTCGATCAGGTTGGATTGCGTGGCGTTGCGCGTTTCGACGAGGCTCGTGCGAGCCGATGACCACGAGATTCCTCGGACAGCCCCCGACGCGCATCGAGAAATCGACACGGACGTTGGCGCCCGCCGTGACTTCGATGTTCTTCTGCACCTGGGTATCGAAGCCGGTCATCTCGACTTTGATCTGGTAGACGCCGCGCGGCAGAGCCTGGAGGTCGAAGAAGCCGGTGGGGTTCGTGGACGGTGGTGCAGGACCAGTTGTGTCCGGCCGATTCGACGGTGACGGTGGCTCCGGGCATGGCGCCGCCGCCCTGATCCTGGACGTAGCCGCTGATCGTCCCGGCGACCTGCGCCAGCGACGTCGTCGGCCCATAGAGCATCGCCAGGCTCACGATCAACCCAGCTGACCGAAGTGTTCATCTATACGGCCGTTCCTTTCTCGCCTGCGTGACGACCGGTGGGTGGGAGAGACCGTCAGTGAGCTGAGCTGAATCAAATACAAAAATATATTTGACAGAAATTGCGAACGTTTTACGCCTGGTAACCGATGTTGTCAAGAGCGAGAGGGCGTCTCCGGTTGCCCGGAAATTCATCACGTTCGATGGGCTCTACGTAAGTGTCAGAACGTGTCTCCCGGTGTCGGAGCTGGCGGCTACGATCGCCATTGTGGCGCGTCACCTCTGGATAGAGCTCGGCTCTCGTCGCGAGCATCGCCGCTGCGGCGCTGGTGGAACGGATCCACAGATTCGATCCCGCGGAATTGGGGCGCCCAGCGTCGGCGCATGATCGACAGCCAACTCGCGCGCGGAGGATATCCGCACCGCGCGCGTGCTCGACGCCATGCTCATGGTGCGCGCGTCACCTGTTCGTGCCCGGAACTCGCACCGCGCCGACGCCTACAGCGATTCGCCGCTGCCAATCGGCTACGGTCAGACGATCTCTCAACCCCACATCGTAGGCGTTCATGACGCAGGCGCTGGATGTCGCGCCGGAACATCGGGTGCTCGAAATCGGGACCGGCTCCGGATACCAGGCCGCCGTGCTGGGTGCGCTCGCAAGAGAGGTTTATACGATTGAGATCGTGTCGCCGCTGGCGGAGCGAGCCCGCGAAGCCCTGTCCGCTCTCGGTTACCACAACGTCCGCGTCCATACCGGCAATGGCTACCTTGGATGGCCGGAGCACGCGCCCTACGACCGCATCATCGTGACGGCGGCGCCAGACGAGGTCCCGACGCGCCTTGCTACAGCAGCTGAGGGTTTGGCGGCTGATGGCCATTCCGGTCGGAACGGTGACTGCAGGGAGCTGAGGATCTTGCGCCGCACCTACGCCGGGACGGAGACACTCGCTACTCTCCCGTGCGGTTTGTGCCGATGACGAACAAACCAAAAATACCCTGAATGACCTCGCTGCGGCGAGGACCACTGGACCAGTCCATCCTGCAAACGAACAGATGGCGCCGCGCGCTGCGGGTGCGATTCTGTTCGGCAGGGGTGTCGCCGGAGTCTTACTTCGCGCCCAACCTGCGTCTTAATGGCACCAGATCCCTCCGGCTATACTCTCGTCAATCATGGACGACTCGTCTCGGCGCGGAGTGACCAGCGTGCGTGCGCGACCGGGTGAGTGGCTGGTGAGTGCGGCCTTCGTGGCGGTTGCGATGGCGGTGCCGCTGACCCGCGATCGCGTGGCAGCGATCGTTCGGACTCGCAACCTCGCACCGCGGAAGTATCGTCCCTGCCGCGCCGGCTGTCGCGCTCTACGCCGCGCCAGGCTGGCGTCGCCGACGGACATGGACCTCCGTGCGTGCGCCTGATGGCCGATCGCCTGGATCGGAGGGGCCGCCCTGGTGACTCGGCCTCTGTTTCTGGATGGCATCGGCGCTGCTCCGGGGTTGTTCGGTGGGCCACTGGACTTCTAGGCAAGGCCGACATGCTCTCCCGTCATCGAGGCGGGCGTTCGCGAGTTCCTCGCCGGCAGAACCCTTACACCAGGCACGACCACATTCCATGGCGGCCCACGCTGCCGTATGGGCCCTCGCTGTGGCTTCCGTTCGCGCTGCCGTCCTCGCCCACAGCTGATCTTCGGCTGCTCACGCTGGCGTGTCACTCCTCACCGTCATTCCGTGCGTGCTGTTTGCCATCGCGACTCAGTGGCGGCCCGGCGGTGGACGCTGTTGCTCGCCGCGGCAGGCCCCGCACACTCCTGCTCGCCGCGCATCCCGACATCCACGTCTCAGATCCGATCGCCCACGACACCCTGTGCATTGGCCTGTGGTCTGTTCGGCTTTTGCCTGCTTCTACGGGCGGAACGCTGGACGGGTGCGGCTGCCGACCTCGGCGTGCTCGTTTCGGCACGAACACCCATGGTATCCTCATGCCCGGTCTTTCTAATTGCCGCGTATCACAAGCTAGAGGCTGACGCGTGGGGTGCTCTTCGCTGTTGCGGGCGATCGGGCGATTGACCGTCTCGTCCCTTCCATTCTGCAGAACGCGAGGGCGGTGGCAAGTACTCGATGCACGGCAGCCATCAGGAGACGGTCAAGGGATTCGCTGTGGCAGACGAGCAGTATTTTCCAGACTTATGGGTTGACCGCGCTCCTCCTGGAGCACGATTTCTCAGGTGTTGTCGAGCTCCACCCAGGTCCTGTGCCTTCTCGACAGTGACGCGCGGTCGCGTGGCGTGCTCTGGCGGCCCGCCTGAACCCCTGCCGTGGCTTGCGCTTGCGCTGTTGGTCTTCAGCCTGACGGCGATATGGCCGGTGATTCACCTCATTTTGACGTCTGGGTCTTACTCGTCTCGGGACTGGCCGTGACCGCCGTGCCGATCCAGGCCGTGCGACGACGAACTCGCGGCGTATGCGGCGGTCGCCGTGATTGCCGTCCCGCTGGTTACCATTGCGACCGCGGCGAGGATAAAAACCGGGACCCTCGGCACCATCGACGTCGGGACACCGCCGCCGCGCCGCTCACTGGCGGCGGGTTCGGCAGGACATGGGCCAGTCTCGATGGAGGGTGCACGGTCGTCTGTTTGGGTCGAACGCACTGACAGCCCGCATCCGTCTGCCGCGCGCAGGCTGGACCGGCGCCACGGTGCGTGTGGAGCTGCGGCGCGCATGAGCCGTTCGACGGGGCCTCGGCAGAGAGTCACTGCCACAGCGTGAACTGAGGTCGAATTGGCACGACGCTCCTCCAACCGGGGTTGGCAGGAGATTTCATTCCCGCCCGTCGTCACCCGTGGGTCTTTGGTTTCAACGTTCTGAATCTGTAGCACTCTCCTATGCCCTGCCCGGGCCCGGCGGACGAGAACTGAGCGTGGCAATCGATCGATCACGATCGATTGAGGCGCGTCCGGATTGACGGGTCGTCATCTGCGCCTGCGGAGCCGATGAAACTCGTTCGAAAAGCCGCGATCGCATCAGTGCCCGCCTGATTATTGGCGGTGGTGTATCGAGCTGTCCGATTGATTGCGTCAGCGGCTTGATGGCAATTCCAGTGGGAACGATGACTCAGGAACTGAGGGTCGTGCGCCGCACCGGCACGGAGACGCTCGGTACCTCCCGTGCGGTTTGTGCCGCATGACGAACAAATCCAAAAGATAGCCGCAACGTGGCTTGCGATTCGTCGGTCTGGACGTCACCCGGCACGCAGGGTCCATCTGGCGAGCTGGCGCATCACCCGCTGGTGCGGTCCGGTGAGAAAACGTCGACATATGAGCAGCTTCACGAGCAGGGGCGTCCGGACACCCTGTTGCCCGTGGGCGGCGAGGACCGCAGCGATCGTCTCCTCCGGTCGCTCTCGCAGTCGATCGAGGAGGCTACGCGATGGACGCACGATACGGTGGCGATGCGCGCACACGATTTCACCGTCCGAAGCTCGCGATCGAGGTCCGTGGTGGCTGTAGCTCGTCGAGAGGCCGTCCGGATAACCGCTGTTGCTAGCGAGCACCAATGGACGAGTCCCATCTCTCGCAAATGTACAGATAGCGCGCGCCCGTCGCCACAGTGCCATTGGTTCGGCGGGCCCCTGGCGAGGTTTCCGCTGAAACATGTAATCGTGGGCGTGCGAGAAGAAGCCACGCGTCAGTCCGACAATCCTGTCGTACCTCTCGATGGCGATCCGTCAGGCGCGGCGACCCGGCCATGTCCGTCGTGAATCAATCCGCTCGATGCGTTGAATCCGAGCGCGAGCCCGCGGCTTGCGATGGCCAGCGCATCCTCGGCGTTCCCGACGGCGGCAGCCGAGGACAGTGTTGATGTTGACGTCGAACTCCGCGTGGCTGAGAGGATCTCGAGCCTGCGGTCGATGCAACTGCAGGCTCTTGTGCGACACATCATTCGGAGTGAGCGTTGCCGATACTGATCTGCAGGCGGTCCAATCCGGCCTGATTCAGTCGCTCGATCCGTTCGCGCGTCGGCAGATAGCCGTTCGTCCAGAAGTCCGGCAAGAATCCCGCGCGCCGCTGAATCCGGCGGATGATGACGTCCAGATCCGGGTGCAGCAGCGGCTCGCCGCCGCTGATGTCGATCGCGCTCGTCCCGAGCATCGCAAAGCACGATCGACACTGGCCGAGCATCAGTTGTGTGGGCACCGGCTCCGAGCTCTTGTCGCACTCGTTGCGGTGCGCGCACGACAGGTTGCACCGGCGGATCGGAACGATCTGGGCAGAATCGGATGTCGAGCGGACTTGAGTGCTCTGGCAAAGCATTCGGAACGTCCCGTAGACGCCGCGACGTCCTCCGGCCTGCTCGACGGACCGTGCGAAAGCTCGTCAGGGCCACGCTCACCACCCTGTCCTTCAGATCATCACGCTACGCACTCAGTCCGCATAGCCTGTTCCGGGAACACCGCCAGGTGACCAGCGGCCGCTACCCCAGAATGCGCAGGATCCCGCCATCTGAGCTCACAGCGATGCGGTGCCTCGAGGTCGGGGCCCGTGACTGCGCGCGGTCGAGCTGCGGACACTCCCGTCGTAATGCCATCCTGCCAACGCCCGCGGCCGTGTCGCAGAGGTCATGCAAGCAGGTCGGAACAGAGACTCATGTTTGCGCCAGTAGCCGCTGAAGCCCACGTGGATAGTACTGTCGCGCGGAAACGCACAACCCGAGGCCGAAAGGAGCATTCGTTTTCAGTGGCGACAAATATTCGAGAGTGACCTCGTAGTCCGCGGAGGAGGTGTGAGGGTGGAAATGCCCGCCCCGCCGTCTTGACTCTGCTGATTCTGTCGGCAATGTCCTCCGCGTCACCCGTGCTCGCTCAGTCCAGTCGACACGGGCATTCTGGGCACCGTCTCCGATTCGAGCGGCGCCGTCATCCCGGGATCCGACATCACCGTGACGAGCCTGGCGACGGGCGTCGCCCGACGGTCGTCAGCGGCCCGACCGGCGCGTTCGAGGTCCGGTACTGGTGCCGGGACTACACTGTTCAGGCCACGTTGTCGGGCTTCCGCAGCGAACGTGCGACGGTCACGATTCGCGTCGCGCAGATGGCGAGCTCACCTTCGTGCTGCAGGTTGGAAATATCGGCGAGGTCGTCGACGTAGAAGCGCGAGGCCTGCTGCTCGAAACGCAGAGCGGCGTCACCGGCAACGTGGTCAGCGGCGCAACGCTCGTGAACATGCCGCTCAGCGGCCGGAACTCCGCGACGCTCGGCAACCTCACCGCCGGCGTCGTCGCCTCCGGAACACAGTTCCGAGCGAGCGGCGCGCGCGGCGTAACATCAGCAGGTCTCGTTTGACGGTGTGAGCGCGCTCACACAACCGCGGCAACAACCTGTTCATGTATCCATCGGTGTGACGCCGTGAGGAATTCAAGGTCCAGGCGACCGAACTACACGGCAGATACGGCGGCCACGCGGGCGCAGAACGTGCGGTTGCAGCTCAAGTCCGGCAGCAACGGCGTTCCACGGGTCGGCTCTTCGACTACGTCCGCAACGACGCGATGGACGCGCGCAGCTTCTTCGCGCCGCCGCCGACGCCCGAAGCCCGCAGCTCGATCGGCACCAGTTCGGCGGCGTCGTCGGCGGTCCGCCTCAGCCGCAACCAGACCTTCTTCATGGCGTCCTACGAAGGTGTGCGCGAGACGCGCGAGACCGTCTGCGCTGAACGAACGTGTTGACCGACGCGATGCGGCGCCGGCGACTTCTCGGGCGTGGCTGGGGCGACGATCCGCGATCCGCTGACCGGCCTCGCAGTTTCCGAACAACATCATTCCGGCCGAACCGGCTCGATCCGCTGGCCGTGTCGATGGTCAACCAGTATCAGCCGCTGCCGAACCGGTCACGGCGCCAACAACTTCCGCGGGCTGACGCGCGTCGAAGACACGCAGAACCGGTACATCACCCGGATCGATCACGTCATCAACAGCGAAGCAGAAGATCTTCGGCCACTATCTGTATCAGGGGCGCGACAATCCGCTCGTTCCCGATCAACCCGGAATTCCCGTCGCGCGGCTGTTCAACAACCACAGCCTCGCGGTCCAGCATCGTGACCACCTGGAGCTCCGAACCTGCCTCGAACGAGATCCGCTTCGGCTACATGCGCGGCGATCTGAATCGGCTCAGCCCCCGCCGCACCACCGGCTTCTCCGGTCGAGGAGGACTCGGCATCCACGGCATGCTGGTAGGAGGCCCGAACGGCCGCCCGCCGAACGGGGACGAGATCGGGTTCCCGATGATCACCATCCAGGATTCAACGGGTTTGGCGACGGAACCGGCGGCGAGGGTATCGACAAGAGCCAGACGTGCCAGGTCGTGAACAACACCACGCTCATCCGCGGCACGTCACGCGCTCAAGATGGGCGCTGACATCCGCCGGCTCTTCGGGGACGCGACCAGCACCAGCGCGCCGTTCGGCGCGCGCTCGGATTCCACGCGCGACATCACCGGACATGCCGCGCGCGGCGTTCATCATGGGTTTTCCGAGAACCTCGCGCACCCCCGAGGGCATCCCGATCGGCGGAATCCGCCAGTGGCGCACCGGCTTCTACGCTGCAGGACGACTGGCGGGTGACGCCGCGCATGACGACGATCAACCTTGGCCTGCGTACGACAAGAACCTGCCGCCGAAGGACATCAACGGCGTCAGCCGCACGCTGCGGTTCGATCTCGATCCGAGGGGTCCCGTGCTCTGGCCCGAGGCCGGCGAGGTCGTCGACGAGCTGCTAAGCTTCAACAAGCAGCGCGGATGGGCGCCGCGTCTCGGCTTCGCGTACCAGATGACCGATCGAGCTGGTGTTCCGAGGGCGGCTACGGCGTCTTCAACATGGCGCTGCACCTCGACAACATCAACACGCTCGGCACCAACCCGCCGACCGCGAGCGTGCAGGTCGACGAACCCGACGACGAACCCGATCGCCACGATCGCCTACCCGTTCCCCTGCCGCGCTCGTTCCCACGAACCCGATCTTCAACGTCACGTCGGCCGAGGTCGATCGGAACCACCGAAGACGGCTACTACCAGAACTGGAACGTTGCCGTCGGCTACGGAGTTCTCGCGCGCGGCGGTCGTCGAAGTGCGCTACGTCGGCGCGAAGGGCAGCAATCTCGACACGAGCCTCACCAACTTCAACAGCCCCGATCCGGACCCGAACGCCGGCTCGATTCCGCTGCAGTCGCGCCGACCGTATCCGGCATGCGGGCGGATCCGCATGTGGATGACCGACGGGGGAGAGCGACTATCACTCGCTGCAGAGCGAGTTCAAGCACCGCGGGCCGTGGGGATTGAACATGACCGCCGGCGACATACGCTCTCCAAGTTGAACGACAACCAGCAGGGAGGTCTGAACGCCTCTCGCGCCCGCCGGCAGAACCCGCGCAGCCTCGAGGGCGAGATGCGCGCCCTCCGGCCGACGACCAGCGACATCGCTTCGTGCTTGGTTACGTGTGGGACATCCCATTCGGGTCGAGCCTGACCGGTTTCACCGGCGCGCTCCTCAGGGACTGGCAGTTGAGCGGCCTCGGGATCTTCAACTCCGGTTCCCCCATCTTCATCAATCAGGACGGCGACACGCTGAACGTGGATTCGGAAGAGATTCGCCCGAATGTCGTCTGCCGGCCAGGACCCGACACTGCCGAGGCGACGAGCGGACGATCAGCCCGCTGGTTCAATACCGGCGCTTTCGCCCGCGCGACCGTCACGTACGGCACCTCGATCCCGCAACCCCGTCGTCGGGCCCGGCCGCAAGGTCGTGGATCTCTCGCTCGCGAAGGCGTTCCGCCTGCAGCAGGGCCACCAGGTGCAGTTCAGGATCGAGGCGATTCAACGCGTTCAACTGGGTGAGCTGGGGCAGCCCGAACGGCACGCTTGGCAACTCGGCCTTCGGGGTCATCAGCAGCGCCCAGGCCGCGCGCGAGATGCAGATCTCCCTCAAATGCTCGTTCTGAACTGCTCAAGTATATCGTTCTGAAGATGAAGGGCGACACGCACATGAACACGATGATCACTCGTCGTAACCTCCTGCGCTTCGCGGGGCTGTTCGGTGTTGGGAGTGCACTGCCCGCCTCGGCGCTCATGGCTGCGCAGAAGAAGGCGGCCGTGCCATCCGCCACGGCCGCCGAGGCGAACATCTACGCATGCGATAGGCGTGCGGCCGCTCATCAACTGTCGCGGCACGCCTGACGATCATCGGAGGATCCGTCGAACTGCCGGAAGTGCGCGCCGCGAAGACCGCGGCCAATCAACGAATGCGCGCAGCTCGACGAAGTCATGGACGGCGTCGGCAAAGCGCCTGGCCGAGTTGACTGGAGCCGAGTGGGGAATGGTCAGCGCCGGATGCGCGGCGGCGATCTCGCACGCGACGGCCGCCTGCGTGGCCGGCGGCAACCCCGATCTGCACGTGCGGATTCCCAACCTCGCCGGGTTTCCCAAAGACGAGGTCATCATCCCGACGCACTCACGCAACGTCTACGACGCCGCGATTCGTGCCGTCGGCGTGAAGGTCCTCGAAGTGGACACGCCCGAGGCGCTCGACGCTCGCCATCGGTCCGCAGACGGCGATGATCTACCTCTTCGCCGGCCCGGCGTACCAGACTCCGGACCGATGTCGACCGAGGCCATCTGCGCGATCGCGAAACAGCACGGCGTGCCCGTGATGGTCGACGCGGCTGCCGAAATCCTCACCATTCCCAACGTTCACCTGCAGCGCGGCGCGACGCTCGTCGGATACAGCGGCGGCAAGTTCATCCGCGGTCCGCAGAGCGCCGGCCTGCTCCTCGGGCGCGAAGGATCTCGTGAAGGCGGCATGGGTCCACAGCGCGCCGCACCACGGCTACTCGCGCGCGATGAAGGTCGGCCGCGAGGAGATCGATCGGAATGCTGGTCGCGGTCGAGAGCTGGGTGAAGCGGGATCACGCAAGCCGAGTGGGCCGAGTAGGTGGTCGCGCTGCGACTACATCGCCGAAAGGGCGTCGCAAGGTCGCCGGTATCAGCGCGCACGGTGCAGCGCGAGCCCGGTGCCAGCCGGAGCGAACCGCAGTCCGCGCGTGACGCTGCGATGGGATTCCCAGCAACTTGGCGTCACCGGAGCCGACGTCTCGGATCTGCTCGAGAACGGAGAGCCGCGGATTGCGCTCGGCGGCGGTGGAGGCGGCGAGCGGCGGGATGGCCGGGACCTGCCGGGAGACAGCGGCATCTCTGATCACGTCGGCGATGATGCAGCCCGGCGACGAGAAAGTCGTTGCGCAACGGATCGTCGACGTGCTGTCGGCCAGGCACACGCTGAAGCCCGTCGAAACGCCGGCGACCCCGGCGAGCAACCTGTCAGGTGGTTGGGACGTGGAGATCAACGCTACGCGGCAGAGTGGTACGACACATCGCCTCCACCTCCAGCAGAACGGGAATCGACTGGATGGCATCCATCAGGGAACTTCACACGCGGGACATCACCGGCACGATCAGCGGCGATACGGTGACGCTCTCGAGCAATGTGGCGGAACGCCACGGCGACTCGTTGAACTACCGGTTCCGCGGCAAGGTGTCGGGCGACACGTTGTCAGGGATCTGGACCTTGGCGATTGCCGGACGGCGACCTGGACCGCGCGGCGACCACGGTCGACAGTCTGACGGATGGCGTTGTGCTCCTCGATGAAGTCCTTCGGGTCGCGCCCCAGGGTCGTGGGAGTTGGAGGACTGCCCGATACGTATCCGAGCGCCAGGAGCGCACCGATATCAGCCGCCGGCAACCTCGTTCCACTCAGGGCTGGCTCCGTCGTCCCCCGGTTCCTGAACATTGCTCCAAGGCCGCTTCGCATGGCGCGCGCACGACAGTGGGCCGCTCGATCGCGAGGTTGTGCGCTTCGAACGGATCGACGTCCAGGTCGTATAGCTCGGGCCGCGGCGCGTCGATCAGCTTGAAACGCTCGTCGCGGAGCACCCGAAGGGGACTCCCGCGAAGCGTCGTGCGTGCATCGACTCGGCGTAGACGACGCGTTCGGGCAGTGCGCCTCTGTCGCTGGCGGCGGCAGAGAGACTACGGCCGTCAGAGCCGCCAGGTGCCTCGGGTGCATCCAGGTCGAGGATCGTCGAGCGCGACGTCGTGACAGCTGATCCAGCGCGGACTACCCGGTGTGGGTCGATCTGCGGCGCCCGGATGATGGGCGGAACGTTGCGGCGTGCTCTCGTAGAGAAAAAGATCCCGTGCTCCTCCTCACCGTGATCCCCCAGTGACTCACCGTGGTCGCCCGCGACCACGATTGCCGTTCGACGCTGGTCCGAACGGTCGAGAGGACACGGCCCACCTGTGCGTCCGCGAATGCCAATCGCGCCCGCGTACGGGTCTCCGGCGAATCGCGCGCGGAACGCGTCGGGCAATGTCTGATTGGCAATGCGGATCGTAGAGGGAGATGCACCCACAAGAAGAACGGCCGATGATCCCAAGACGCGTCGAGCCAGGCCAGCGCGTCGTCAATCACCTGATCGGCCGGCCGACGGCTGGCGGGGCGACTTGCGGTCCGGCCAGCGCGGCGGCAGCGCATGCTGCTGAATATCGAAGCCGCGAGCCAACCCGCGGTTTTGCGGCCAGCGCGGCCGAGCCGACGAAGGCGGCGGTGCGAGACCGCGAGCCCGAAGCCTCTCGGCGACGACCCGCGACGCGCGTCCAGCGGCGCTCGTCTCCGTTGTCGCCCGGACACCGTGATGCGGAGGGTAGAGGCCGGTGAACAGACGCTGCAGTGCGCTGGCAACGTGAGCGGCGCCACCGATTCGGCCCGATCTGGAGACGACTCCCTCGCGCGCAAGCCGATCGAGCACCGGCGTCGTCGCGCTCGCGTCTCCATACAGGCCGAGACGATCGGCTCGCGTGGTATCGAGCGTGACGAGGACGATGTTCTGTGGTCCGGGTTCGTGACGAGTGCTGTATCCACCAGCGCTCGCCGCCAGGCGGAGGAGCGACGCTGCCGCCAGCCGCCTCGTGGTGCACGAAATGCGCCCCCTTCGCATCTGCCTCTTGCTTAGGGCTGGCGCCGCAGGAGGTGACGAGGTGATTCGCGTTGCGACAATACCAGGAAGGGGACCAGCCCCTGGAGTGCTCGTCCCAAAAGACCGGGTCCCCATCCATCCTTGCGCCCGGATTTCCGGATCCAGTCACCAGTTCCCACCACCGTGCCGTCGAATTCGAGCCTCTCGGTCGCCACTCAGGTGGTCGATCAGATCGGCGGTGCTCCAGCCGCCGTATTCGGTGTCTGCCGATGAAGGAGAATCGCAGCGAGGAGCCGAAGATCGTGCCGTCAGTTCTCGTCGGGATTGCGCACTTCGAGTTGGGCTGCTCGTCGCGACCTTGAGATGCGTGCCAGTCTGCGCGAAGCTTACCTCGTAGAGTTCGTCCCGTCACGCGATCTACCGGAAGCTCCGGCCCGGGCAATTCACCGCTGGTGAGAGAGTCATCGAAATCCATGGGCCCGAAATGTCGCCCGGCGCATCGATCGAAATACGCACGAAAGCGTCGAGACTCGCTGTCGGACAAGACCTCGACCTCACGTGTCCACGGCGGCAAGTCCGTCTGCTGACGCGCGGAGCTGCACCCGGCCAGCGAGCGCCGTAGAGCGTGTGTCGACCGTTCATATCGGTCGTCGTGTGGAGACCGCGCCCGGTGCCGCCAACGGCGTCGGTTGATGCGACAGGAAGCGTCTGTCCGTGGGTTTCGAGACGACGCCCGCCAGATTTGAACGTGCCGGCCTCGAGGACGAACACGTGCATGGAGGCCGGTTTGCCGCCCAAGCTCGCCGAGATTGGGCCCTCGCCGGGGTGCGATGCCCGGCGCCACTCCCGGAGCCGTGAAGTAGATTGGCGACCGCGGGGATTGGATTGTGGGTTCCATGACGAGGTGGCGGTGACGTCGCGTTCGGAGCCGTCTGGCGTAGGTCGCGAAGTGCGGTGTGCGAGACGGTTTCGCCCGGGCGACGCGTGACGGCCCGATCATGCGCAGGGACGCGTGGGCGTGGGCGTCGGCGTCGGGGCCGGCGTCGGGGCCGGCGCGTGGGGGCCGGCACTAAGGAGCCGCCGGGCAGGCTGAACTGGCGGGTCCGGGGACACGGGGCCGAGTCGGCGAGTCGCCACACGAGACTGCCAGGATGGTCAAGGCGATGATCTCGTAGCGCATGCGACGCAGGCCTCGGTTCGTCGCCAAGATGGAGCCGCGCTCGCGCGTCATGTTTCGCAAAAGCCGGATCGTCATATGGCTGAAGATGCGCCGCCCTACTGGCCTCCGGGACCAGTGCGAGAAGGAGTTGAAAGTGGGTTGCTAGAACGGTTGCACGCGGCCAAAACTCCAGCGCATTCTTCGAAGAAGAGAGCGGAACGCGCGGGCCGTCGGCGCGTCGTGAAGAGCATCGTCGCGTGGTCCGACGTGCTTACTGAGTGATAGTCCACAATCTGCTCGGGTGGGATTTGCGAGCAGTCGTTCGTGAGATGCCGCGGTGCCCGACTTCGGCTGACAATGCTTGCGGAACTCACCGTAGAACGGGATCGAGACCGACGATCCGGTCGCGATCAGCGGGAACATCGGCGGTTGGCGCCGCGCCGAAGATGTTCAAAAAACGGAATCGGAGGAATCCGCGGGGATTCCGTCATCCATCTCGAAGCCGACGAAGCGTCCGCGACGGAGAACCCAATGCCCAGAGCGGTCGTAGTCGGTCACAATGCCGGTTCGGAAAGATACGAGGCCGACGACGCCGCCCTGATGGTCGCTAGATACATGCGCGACGCGAGGTCGACGGGGAACCCGCGCGCACGGGGCCTGCGGGATCCCCTTGTGGCCGCTCGCCGTCGCCAGGTCGATCGCGATTGTCAGCATGTAGTCGCCCGGCTCGAGCCCGATCGGACGGCACGGTGTCCAGCCAGAACTGGAACCGCCGACACGCGCGAGTGCTGGTCGACGGTTGCCACGACGCTGTCTGGGTGCTGCTTTCGAAGCCGTCCCGGCTTGCGCGGAGCGACACCGTTGCCGGTCACGCTCTGCCTGGGGCTCAGAATTTGCCCGCATCGTCCGTGAGCTGCGTTGTTCCGGCGAGCGGGCCGTCCAGAACGCCAACGAGCGCGCGCCGGCAACCCGGGCGGCCGACGCTCGTCCAGTCGACCACGCCCCGGACGTGGGTTTTCCTTCCGCCGGCGACGGCAGACCGGGCGGCACGTGCGGGCGCGGTCGGTGTTGAGCCGACGTCCACGACCGGCCGCGAAGAAAAAGCACGCACGCGGACGTAGCAAGGACCCCGATGGCGAATGCCGAGGCGCGCCGCGGTCCGTGTCCGCGGGATTCTCTTATTCGTCCGGTTCGCGACATGGATGATCCACCGGAGACCTCGATTCCTGCCGGCAGGCCGTTCGCTCGCGATCCGGCCCACGCCACCAAGCACTGGGCCGCTCTGCCCTGCGTACCTTCGGATCTGGCGCGCTGATTTCGGAAAGTGCGTGGCCTTGCTGGCGTCGCATGATGCAGACCCACCTGGCGTCGAACAGCTCTCGCATCCCTGATGGCAGCCGAATGCAGCGCGCCTTGCGCGCGCGCCAAAACAACATCGGGAAATGTCCCCCGACCTCCTCAGCTCGGCTCGACATATTCCGCGATCGGCTTCCATTTCCCTGCCATTTGTCCCTCTGCGATCACGCGTGCGGATGTCACGAGCCTGGCACTTGGCGGGCCTGACTAGATTGCCAAAGAGGACTCCCGAGCTCTACGGGCCCGGGTGAGGCGACCCCTCGGAATGTGTCCCGGCTCGGGATGGACTACATCCCGCCCATGCCGCCTTGGCCATGGTCAGCATGACCGGACTCTTTCTTCGGCGCTTCGGCGACGCCGGCTTCCGTCGTGATCATCAGGCCGGCGATGGAGGCCGCGTCCTGCAGGGCGATGCGCACGACCTTGGCGGGATCGATGATGCCCTTCTCGAATCAGGTCGCCAGTACTCGATCGGCCTGCGCGTCGTAGCCGAACGAGCCCGATCGCTCATCCATCACCTTGCCGACGACGATCGAGCCTTCCACGCCGGCATTTTCCGCGATCTGGCGGATCGGGCGATTGCAGGGCCTTGCGAACGATGTTGATGCCGGCGTCCTGGTCGTCGTTGTCACCCTTGACCGTGATCGCCTTGATGGCCTTCAGCAGCATCACGCCGCCGCCCGGCACGATGCCTTCCTCGACCGCCGCGCGGGTCGCGTTGAGCGCGTCATCGACGCGGTCCTTGCGCTCCTTCACCTCGACCTCCGTGGCGCCGCCGACCTTGATCACTGCGACGCCGCCGGCGAGCTTGGCCAGCCGCTCCTGCAGCTTCTCCTTGTCGTAGTCGGAGGTGGTCTCCTCGATCTGCGCCTTGATCTGGTTGACGCGCGCCTCGATGTCCTTCTTCTTGCCGGAGCCATCGATGATGGTGGTGTGCTCCTTGGTGATGGAGACGCGCTTGGCCTTGCCGAGCATCGGCAGCGTGACGTTCTCGAGCTTGATGCCGAGGTCCTCGGAGATCGTCTGGCCGTTGGTCAGCACGCCGATGTCTTCCAGCATGGCCTTGCGGCGGTCGCCGAAGCCCGGCGCCTTCACGGCCGCCACCTTCAAGCCGCCACGCAGCTTGTTGACGACGAGCGTGGCGAGCGCCTCGCCCTCGACCTCCTCGGCGACGATGAGCAGCGGCTTGCCGGTCTGCACGATCGCCTCGAGCACCGGCAGCAGCGGCTGCAGGCTCGCGAGCTTCTTCTCGTGGATGAGGATGTAGGGCTCCTCCAGCTCCACCGTCATCTTTGTCGGCGTTGGTGATGAAGTAGGGCGAGAGATAACCGCGGTCGAACTGCATGCCCTCGACGACTTCCAGCTCGCTGTCGAGGCTCTTGGCTTCCTCGACCGTGATGACGCCCTCGTTGCCCACCTTCTGCATGGCCTTGGCGATCATCTCGCCGATTGCCTTCTCGCCGTTGGCGGCCACGGTGCCGACCTGGGCGATCTCGGCGGATATCCTTGACCTTCTTCGACTTCTTCTGGATCTCCTCGACCACCTGGACCACGGCTTTCTCGATGCCGCGCTTGAGGTCCATCGGGTTCATGCCGGCCGCCACGGACTTCATGCCTTCGCGCAGGATCGCGTGGGCCAGAACCGTGGCCGTCGTGGTGCCGTCACCGGCCATGTCGTTGGTCTTCTGGGCAACCTCGCGCACCATCTGTGCGCCCATGTTCTCGAACTTGTCCTCGAGCTCGATCTCCTTGGCGACCGTGACGCCATCCTTGGTCGTGCGCGGCGCGCCGTAGGATTTGTCGAGAATGACGTTACGGCCCTTGGGCCCGAGCGTGATCTTCACGGCATTGGCGAGGATGTCGACGCCGCGCAGCATGCGCTCGCGGGCGTCGGCAGAAAAACGAACTTCTTTGGCGGCCATTTGAGTCTCCGGAGTATGTTTGAATCAAGCTGGATTGTGCGAATGTGCTGAGCGCCGTTGCCTGGTCGCGCTAGCTTGCGATCACGCCCATGACGTCGCTCTCCTTCATGATCAGGATCTCCGCGCCGTCGATCTTGACCTCGGTGCCCGACCACTTGCCGAACAGGACGCGGTCGCCTTGTCTTCAGCTCCAGCGGGACAATCTTGCCGTCGTCGCCGCGCGCGCCTGGACCAACGGCAATGACCTCGCCTTGCTGCGGCTTCTCGGCTGCGGTGTCGGGGATGATGATGCCCCCAGCGGTCTTGGTGTCGCCTTCGACGCGCGCGGAGTGCGACGCGATCGTGGAGGACGAAATTTCATGGTTGCTCCAATGCCAATCGGCCCGCTTGCGCGGGTGCCTTCGGCGAATTTTGGGGAAGCGATTTTGGCACTCGCTGTTCGAGAGTGCTAAGGCTTCGTGCGCCCCTTTCCCGCAAAGTGTCAATCTAAATACCGCACGACCCGAAGTGAGGGGCGTCTCCTACACTTCCGTTCCTGGCAGTGCGCCCCGAGGGCGCGAAGCATCTGTGGAGGAGGATTCCACCCGGATAATTGTCGATAGGTCCGGTAGCTGACGAGCAGCTTGGCTGGGTAACTGGCTGGGCTGGAGCCTCGTGACAAAGGTCACCTTGGAGACGCAGCGACCGAAAGCCAACTGGGCAGCGCCATGGTTTTTGGTGGGTCCCAGAGCAAACATGGCACAGTCGGCCCTGTGGAGACCGATAGATGACACTTGAGGCGTTAGGCTGGAGCTCGCGACGGCAGGAAGAATTCGAGGCCCATGCTGCCGAGGGTCTGGTGCCCGGTCGTGTGGTAGGCGAGCATCGAAGCCATTACCGGGTCGCCACCGACGCGACAGAGCTGTCGGCGGGGACAACAGGCCGTCTGCGCAATACTGCCGAGGAGCGCTCGGACCTGCCGGGCGTCGGCGACTTCGTGGCGGCTACGTCTGGCCGAGGGTGATGGCCCGGCCACGATTGAGGCCGTTCTGCCGCGGACGAGCGCGCTGGTCCGCAAGGCAGCAGGCGAACCTCGCCCGCAACTCCTGGCGGCGAATATCGATGTCGTGTTCATCGTGACGGCGCTGGGTGGCGACTTCAACCTGGCGCGCATGGAGCGCTATCTCGCCTTGGTGTTGGAAAGTGGCGCCACGCCCGTCATCGTGGTCAACAAGGCCGATCTCCCCAATGATGTTATCGGGCCGACCGGTCAGATCGAGGGGATCGATCCCGGTGTGCCAATTCATGCAATCAGCGCGCGCGCTCAAGATGGCGCTCGTGATCTCGAGCAATATTTCGAGGGCAACCGGACAGTGGCCCTTGTCGGTTCGTCAGGCGTTGGCAAGTCGACATTGACGAACCGGCTGCTGGGACGCGCGGCGCAGGCGACACAGGAGGTCCGAGCCCACGACGGTCGCGGCCGGCATACGACAACCCATCGCCAGCTGTTCACACGACTGGAAGGTGGCGCGATTATCGACAGCCCCGGCCTACGTGGTCTCGAACTCTGGAATCCCTCGGAAGGCAGCAAGAGCAATTTCGATGATATCGAGGCCCTGGCAGCCCAATGCCGGTTTCGCGATTGTCGGCACGACAGTGAACCGGGGTGCGCAGTGCGCGCTGCCGTTGAGCGGGGGACCTCGATGCCGGCCGGTTTGCGAGCTACGTCAAGCTAGGACGCGCATCGCAACGCAGCGCACGGTAAGTCTCTTCGATTTTCTCGCGTTCACCCTGCGCGGTCCGATGTCGGCGCGTCCAAGCGCTCGCTGTGGCTGTTTCGGCCAACAACCGAGGACCTGATCGAGCTCCTACACCGTTCCGGGTTTGGAGAATCAACCATCTCTCCTCCGCTGAGGCCCAGAGGACGTATTTCTTGCAGCGCTCGGATCGCTTGCGCGCCCGTATTTAAGCAACTCATGGAAGCCAGAGACTTGATCGGAAACCTGTGACCTAACCCGCAATTACCTCGGTGGCGACTGCGAGAAGCAGAGCCCGGGTTGGTTGGCGCAGCCAATCCCGAAGCGAGGGAACGGCAATAACAACCCGCATGCGGCTCTGCTGTGGTGCAAGAGTCAGGAATCTGGCACCCCTGGCGGCCGAACACGCCGATTTTCCGCTTCGGTGGCATTGTGGACTTGATCAGGGCTGGGGGCGCCATCGCCACCAGCGCCCCGCTCGATGTATCGCTAACTCTGCAAACCCGACGTCATGCGTTTAAGTTCGTCAACGTCACGACGCGATCAGCTTGAACATCTCGACGTTCAGCATCGACCATGGGCAACAACGGCTTCCAGCTTGTGGGTCTCGGCGGCGCGGCGCCATTGTTGTGCAAGAAGAGGTGTGACGGGGAGATGGTTCGGATATCTGCTGGAGACCCGCCCGCTGCCACCTTCGCCGGCGGCTGGACACCCGCGGGCACTGCGCGCACCCTATGGATTGCGCAATGACAGAAGACCTACGGCATTGGTTCCGCAGAGGTGCCGCGCATCCAATTCTGCGGAACCTCAACTCAGACTAAATCATTGATTTGATTGGTCGGAGCGGGGAGATTTGAACTCGACCCCCAGTCCCAACGATCGTAGTCCGGCACCGCGAGCTTCAGAGGGGTTGGGGTTCTGGGCTACCCAATTCACAGCGAGCTTTCTCAGTCGGCACGCGTCGCCATTCTTGCGTTTCAATTGCGCGACCAGTTCGCGGGTTTCAGCCAGCAAAGTTCGCGGCTCAGCCGCCGAAAATGACGCGACGAAAGCGGTGCAAAGCAAAACCGAAATAGACACTCCCGATAACGGTCATCGCAAGAATCTCCGGCCACACGATGGAGGCATCTGCCCCACGATAGAGCACATCCTGGGCGAAGATCACGAAATGCGGCGTCGCGCTGATTGCATTCATCAGAGTACTGCAGCACAGATCGGTCATGCTTTCCATCGGCGTGAGTGCCTCCGGAAAGTAGCATCATCACCAGGAGCACTGGAATCGCCAGCAGCCCGAACTGGCCCATTGTGGCCGCGACTGTGCCGAGAAGAATGCCAAGTGCCGCGACGGTGAAGACATAAAAGGCCGAGCCGCCGAGAAACAGCAGGATCGATCCTGCGATCGGCACTTTCAGCCACCATTGCACCACAAGCAGCAACGAAAGCCCGGCAGCCAGCAGAATGATGATGCCGTTTGCCAGCCTCGGTCTGCCGGATAGGCTCGTCAAATCCAGAGGTCAGGACAACCATCGGTCGGCCGCCCGCCCGCTTCGTGAGCGCCCTTGTGCTAAGAGCCGCTGTGAGTTGCGTTGCTCTGTCGGTTGTCACATGGGCGGCTTGCCGAGGTGACTTCGCTCGCTTGCAGGTTCTCGACATCGAAGGTGATGCCATACCCGAAGGCAAACATCAGAATGGCCGGACCGATAAAAGCAGAACGAGCGTTTCTCTCGAAGACGCATTCATCTCATATCTGGAGAAAGCGGCCGAACCGGGAGAAAAGAAAAGCCCATAGGGTACCCCCGAACGTGAATGAGGAACATGTCATGCAGCAGAGAGTGAATTTACCAGATCCCTGCTCGACCTCTCGAGAAGCGGCGCATCGCGCTCGCGCTGCAAGGCGGCGGCTCGCATGGCGCTTTCACCTGGGGCGTGCTCGACCGCCTGTTGGCGGAGCCGAGCTTGGAAATCGTGGGCATCAGCGGCACCAGCGCCGGCGCCATGAATGCGGGGCTTCTGGCCGATGGACTGCGTCGAGGCGGAGCCTCGCAGCGCGCAGCTGGCTCTACATCAATATTGGAAAGATGTCGGCCACCTGCCGGGATACGGGACCCTGTGGCCACTGGCTCCGCAGCGCACGTGGCACCTCGACCACAACCCGATTTACCTCTGGGCGGACATGCTGACGCGGGTCTGGTCGCCATACCAGATCAATTGCTCGAACTACCATCCGCGTCCGGGAGCTGTTGCAGCGCATCGACTTCGAAGGGTTGCGCGATGATGTGTGCGCACCGCGCGTCTTCATCTGCGCAACGAACGTACGCACCGGACTGCGTCGCGTGTTCCACAATGCCGAACTATCAGTTGACGTGCTGCTCGCCTCGGCATGCCTGCCGCAGGTGTATCAAGCGGTCCAGATCGGGGACGACTTCTATTGGGATGGCGGCTACACCGGAAACCCTGCGCTCGCCCCCTCTATCTCGGCACGAGCGCCACCGATCTGATCGTCGTGGGCATCAACCCGATGGAACGCACGACCGTGCCGCAGACGGCGCGTGGCATCATCGACCGCATCGACGAGATCAGCTTCAACTCGACCTTCATGCTGGAGTTTGGGGATCGTAACCTACAGGACCGATCAAGATGCGCTGGGGCCGTGGTTCCGGGAGCCGCTGGAGATCGGCGAGCCGATTGTGAAATACGGAGTTAATCCGTATGCCGGACTCGACTGGCTTCGGCGACTACGCGGATCAGGACAGGTGATCCCGGTGCGCTTCCGCGGTGAAGACGATGAATCCGCTATGCAGGGGGTGTCGCCGCACCTTCCGCCTGCGAGAGCAAATGGGCGAGCGACCCCGCCGTGCGGATCCCACGGTCGCGACCGTCATGTGCCGATCCTGGACGAGGCCTGATGGTGCGCGCCGCTTGGTCTTTGATGGTGTTGGCCATGCTGGATCTACAAACGTCGAAGACGCGAAATTGCTTCCGGCGCGGCTGCGCGATGCCCATAGGGAAAGGGACTTTTGCCGTCCTCGGGCCGGCCTTCTTCGAAAGGCCTGCCGATGTCGTCGTCGCGCGAGCTGCTCGGAAGGGCGCTCGTGCGCCGCATCCGCGGCAAGCGTGTCGCGCTCACGATTTCGGAAACCGAGGCCTATCTCGGCCCGCACGATCTTGCCTGCCACGCGGCGCGCGGACGGACCACGCGGACCGAGGTGATGTACGGACCGCCAGGCACCCTCTACATCCACTTCGCTCCTACGGGCGTCACTGGATGCTCAACGTCGTCACCGGCGCGGAAGGGTATCCGGCCGCCAGTGCTGATCCGGTCTGCCGGTGGTGTGTCGGGCCCGGCGCGACTAACGCGGATGCTAGGCATCGACGGCGCGCTCAATGGCCGGCTGGCAGAGCCCTGGATCCGGTCTCTGGTTTGAGAATGGCAGGGGCCCGTGCAAAGCCATCGCAACGCCGCGCGTCGGCGTCGACTACGCGGGACCGCGCTGGTCGCGCGCGCAAACTGCGCTTCCTTGTCGCTGCGCCGAAGCGCGAAGCCCGCTGATCAGGACTTGCGGCGCGGCGCGACCGGTCGCCCTTGTCACCCTGACTCCGGCTTGGCAACCGTCTTTGCCTCGCGGCGCCGGTCCTGGGCCAGAGAGCGGCCGACATCATCGCTTTCCCCTTGATACGGCCACGCTCGTCGCGGCGGATATGGCGCTTGTCGCCTTTGTGGGGCTCGATCAGCTCGCGTTTGCGCGCCCTAGTACTAGCTCGCCGCCTTACGGTTGACGCCCTTGCGCAGGGCAACGGTCGAGAGCTTCTTGTCCGCAGCCTTTTCCTCCTTAAGGTTGGTATTAAGGAAGCTCACGATGTCATCGTGCCCGAGCGAGTCCGCCCAGGCGATCAAGCGTGCCGTAGCGGGCGATCTCATAGTGCTCGACCGCCTGCGCTGCCCCGACGATGGCGGCGTCGAGGACCTCCTTGTCGGCGACTTCGCCGGCGATTTCATCGCCTTCCTCGATCAGCCCGTCGATGGCCGGGCATTTGACGCCCTCCGTCTCCTTGCCAAGCTTCTTGAAAACCTGCTCGAGGCGCTCGATCTGCTTCTTCGTTTCTTGAAGGTGGTCTTTTAGTCCCTTCGTCACATCGCGGTTCGTCGCCTTGTCGATCAGTTTCGGCAGCGCCTTAACGATCTGGTTCTCGGCATAGTAGATGTCCTGCAGACCATGGAGCAGGAGGTCGTCCATATTCTGGATGTCTTTGCTGAAAAGGCCCATGTCAGCGTCCTTTCGGGGAAAAGGTTCGTACCCGATGAACTCCGTGCACAGTCCCAGGTTCCCGAATTGCCAGCCATCTCAAAAGCTTCCGGCTTGGTGGCAAATCGTTGGCTGAAGCGCTTGTCTTTCGTGCGAAAGCGCTATGCGGTCGAAATCGTCCACCTTCTGGAGGGCTTCTGATCTTCCGTGTCCTTGAGGTCCCTCCGTAGCTGCGGCTGGTCGCGTTTCTCGTTGAGCGTATTAGATGTCGTTGAGGCCGTACGTGAACAGGTCCTCAAGCGTCTTGTCTTTGGTGAAAGTCCCGCTGTTTTCCTTCAAGGGCGAGCTTTCGGCAAAGTTGGTTTGATCTCCTCGAGCGCCGAGAACGCGGGCCCGTTCAGCGGCCGCGCCATCGGGCGCAAAACCGCGAGCCGTGGCACGGACAATCCCAGCAGCGCTCGAAACCGCTCCAGTGCAGATGGCAACCGAGCTGAGATGCATGATGCTGCTCCTTACCGAGCTGGGGCAGGAGGTTGGCCTGATTGGGATAGCGCAGCGATGACGTCTCGGCGTTGCCCTAGAAGGGAACTCCCTCTCACGCGCGATCGGCATGCCGACCTCGATGCGCTGCTCAAATTTCTCAACAGCGATATGGTCTTGCGCTGGGCCAAAGTGACGCTCGGACTTCAGAGTGGACGCCTGTCATGCAAACCACTGCGAATTCTTGCTTGCCAAAGCCCGCCGCTGAAGGTCTTGCCAAATTTCACACCTGGCGTCGTCGATCCGTTGGCGCATCATGCTGCGCTGCTTGAGTCAGGGATTGGCACTTCGCGACCATTCACAGGGCAGCAAAATTAGGGGTTTGCTGACTCATGAGTGAGCCTTGATGCGCGTGATAGCGGCATCAGTTATCGATCAATGTAAATGAAATCGCCTCCCGCCCCTTCTGCGTTTTCACGACCTTCATCGCAATTCGCTGCCCCTCGGCAAGTCCGCGCAGCCCAGCACGTTCAACGATGGAGGCGTGCAGGAACACATCCTTTTCGCCGTCCTCGCACGCGACAAACCTGAACCCTTTGTCGGCGTTGAACCACTTTACGGTGCCTTCGATGGCAATTGCGGTCCCACGATCATGACCATCCCGGTGGGAAGATCCCTTCGCTAAAGGGCCGCGCGTTCGCGCGCGGGGTGGCCCGCTGCTAGCCTCCACCGCAAGAACCGCCGTGACCTGTCGTCCCTTTTGACCCACACCGACCTGCACACTGACTTTAGAGTCCGGATCAACCGCCGCGTGCCCTGCAGCCTCCAACACGCCAGCATGCAGAAAAGCGTCCCCCGACCCGTCGTCGGCTAGTTCAACAAAACCGAAGCCTTTCTCGGCGTTGAACCATTTAACGATAGCGGTCGATAGCAGGCCCACTCGGCGCCGCACTTTCGCGGAAATCTGTTGAAGATGGATGTCGCGGAGCGGCCGCCGTAGGCAGGGGGCCGGATCTCCTCTTCATCATCAAAGCCGCGTCGTCTCTGACTTCGGTCTCGTCCCTTTTGCCCCATCGTGCCTGCTCACCTAGCCGAACCTGCGCATGCTCATCCAAACAAAGAGTTAGGACTTGGTGGCCTCACGCCGCAAGCGAGGCAAACAACCAGTGTACATTTCCCCGGCAGGTTCGGACGCAGCACCGGCTCGCGTGGTCACTCGTGGCGTCCCGGCGGTACTTGGCTTAGGTTCCGGCTTCCTGCGTAGTCTTTGCCGCCACAAGGGCGGACTTACTCTCCCCATCGCACCGGGCGCCGCGAATACGATCCAAGACGCGTCAGCGATTTGCCATGACAATATCGAGCTTGACCTCTGCGCGAGCGAGACGGGTTGCGGGGCTTGGCTATCGAAAGCGTCGTAGCGGCTACGCCTCCGATCAGGCGCCTCCACTGCCGCACCTGACCAAACCGCTGGCTGCACGGGGTCTCCGTTCGAGGCATTAGCCAAATGGTCTGCGGCAGCCGGCAAAGATTGCGCTGGGACCAACGCGTCGATGTCCACCAGTTTATAGGCTCGTCAGGGCACCCTGAACCACCGAATTTCGCTTCTTTGCAGGCCCGCATACTGCAGATCCTACCGAGCACGGTCGAGGGAAATACCGTGCGTGTCCAGATTAGCGGCCGAGAGATCAAAGTGCGGTATGAAAGGTGACGAAGGCCACCGGGCGAGCGCACCCGCCGAGAACACTTCGCGAGGCCTGAAAGGCGATCCGTGCAGGGGCAAAATTGAACCACCGAGCTATAGAGACGAGCCAGCTCACTGGAGACGGTTGGCTGAGGAGACCAGGCTCCATGCGAACCGCCGCAGCGCGCTGCATGGGTACCCCATACCCCGAATGCTGATCACCGTTTGACCAGAGACAGGAGCCGGGTGCAGGAAAGCCGCATGCCCGGATCTGCACGGGTAGCAATCCCAGTGTCCCTACCGTGACCCTGCGCGACACGCGCCGATCGCCCCGTAAGCTGTGGGACGCCGGCGCTCATTTGCCCTTCGAGCTGCCTCTGCGGGGAACTCGTGCCCGTCCTTATGCAGGCCAAGGACTTCCTGTCGCTCACCCATGAGCCGCGCGGCTGCACGGGATGTGGCAAACCTGCGGATGTGATCGGCGTGAGCGGTTCGAAACCGCTCTGGCAGCAGGAGACCAAGGGGGCGTCCCATAATCTCGTCGCGGCGATATCCAAAGGTCTTCTGGGCGCCGTCGTTGAAGGAGATGATGAGTTGCTCTTCGTCAACCGAGATGATGCCATCCGATGCGATCGACATGACGCTGGCAAAAAGTGCAAGCCTGGCAAGATCGTCTTTGTCCATCCTAGCGAAACCCGTCATCAGCACTCGTGGGTATCGTATTACATTTTGCGAAGGCGGCAGGACGTCCTGCCGCGGGCGGTGGTCTCATCGCACGACGGACAGCCGCCTTGCCTTCCGGTAGCTAGTGGAGCGTGGGCTCAACTCGATGTCGCTGGGGTGAGGAAGCGCACGCATCGAGCAAAATGGCCCTGACAGCTACCGTCAGGATAATGCGTGTCAGTCGAGGTCGGTTTCGACCCCTGATCTACAAGCGACGAGATCGGTGTGTCCGAAACCCTTGGAGTAATCGAGCACGGAGATTACCGTGGGCGTAACACGGAAGATGCGAACATCGTCTGACCCGGTATCGGCAGGGGCAGAGGAACCTTCTGTTCGGGATATTTGAGCAGGAAGCATGCGCAACAGCTTGGCTGCCTCGTCCCGGTCGACCACGGGTTGTGCGTGCGCCGCCATGGAGAGGCCCGTGATGGCCATGATATCCGGTGTATCGTGATCAATTGTCAGAGACACCCGATCATCTCGTGCCAGGTTCGCGGCCTTCTGGCTGTTCGAGGCCACAGAGAAGTAAAGGGTGAGGCCTGCGTTGACGTAGCCGACGGTCGTTGCTTGCGGCCAGCCATCCGGCCTCAGCGTGGCGATGGCCATGATGCGGTGCTGGTCCAGTAGGGCCAGAATCTGTTTCCGGATCTCTTCGTCCATGCGCGCGGCGGTGACCGGCATGGCAGCCTCCCTGGCTGCCGGCTGGCGTGAGTTAGGTCATCGATGGCCGGTCCACGACCGGCCAGCGGCTGAAGGCGAAGATCCACAGGCCGATCAGATTAATCACGGGAATGAACGCGACCAGCGTCCACCAGCGGCTGCGGCCGGCACGGTGCAAGATGCTTGCAACCGGCACGCCTAGAAGGACGATAGCCAAGAGTGGCATGATGATCGGCATCAGCCACAAATACTCCGGCGGCACCGCGCTACACGGCCAGAATTGCTGACACATTTGCGGCATGGCTTTGACCTTGTCTGCGTTCAATCCGAGGTCCCAAGACTGATCGATAGATGGGCATAGCCTTGATGCAGATCAACGGCCTGGACGGAAGTGGGGCGCGGCTCGCGCGGAGACGATGGGCAAGTTCTCAACGGGGACGCCAAGAACGCGCTCGACGATGGTCGATGCGTTAGCCAACCGCTCAGCAGGTCCCACCGGAAGCGCGGTGCGCTCCAGTTCATCGCCAACGACCGCAAACCTGATGGTCCATCCCACCCCGCTGACGGCGCTGCACGAGGCAGGGCATTGCGCTGGGCGCTGCGACATCATCGACGGGCTCAAAGGCATCCACGTGTGGTCATGATCCCCCATTTGATGAGGTCGCGTTCGGGCGGCGGCTTAACGTAAGGCTCGAAACTCGCGGAGAGAGAGCACCATCCCACACATAGGCTCACTATCGTCTTGAGCGCATAGCTTTTGCGCTCGGGCGATTTGAAATCTTGTGATCTGCATGGCAGTGGCGCGCTCCAACATTGGTGCTTCCTTGTCGAAGGTCCCATGCGACAGGTAGCCGCCGCGGGCGGCCCAATCCATATCGGCCCCGCTGCCCCGGCCGTCCGCGAAGGCATCACTGATCACTCCCCAAAATGTACCGGACCGCCTCGGGCACCACCATACTAGCCGAGGATAGTGGACCGTCTTTTCGGCAGTTTCAGTTTTTGACCTTACGGGAGCTACCGCCAACCGAGCGGCTTCTTCCTCAAGCTTTTTGACCTTCGTCTATACCGTGTCGTTCTGGCCGTTCTGGGGTTTGAGACGCGCACTTGGCGTCGCTGACTGTATTGGATCAAGGCTCGAGGAAGTCCTGGCAAATTGCATAGAGAACCAACGCCACCCCAGATGACAAATTTGCAAGTGTTACGCCGCTAAGTGTGACCGTCGGTTGGCAATCGAAAGTCAGCCCCCGAGACGGTCGAGACACAGCGCGAGGAATATCACTTCCGGCCCGATGCGCCTCGGAAGAGGCGTAGGCCTCAGGCAAGGGCATGATGCCAGGCTATCGGCTCGCGTATGGATCTAGACCTGCGCCGGGAGGGACGAATCAGGTATTGAGCGCACACCTAGACCTAGTGCTCACATTGACCCGGCCCCCTAACAATGGCCTGCTTCAGCTCAAAAGCTTGGTTTCTTGGAGGCTTGGTACTCCTTTTTGTGACTGGAGCCGAGGCCGGCAATGATACCTACGAACCCACGCAGCCGCCTCGCATCATTGCGATCACTGCCGACGCAAGATCGTTCTATTTGGAGTTTCGGGCGCGAAACGAGCGTCGGCGGATTTGGTCACTCTTACATCACCCTTGGCGCCGTGTCGATGCAAAGCGGTCAGGGACGCCAGACCGTCGTCGTTGGCTTTATGCCCAGGAGCGCGGATGATGACTATTGGAGCAAATTTGGTCTGCCGGTTACAGGAATGCTCGGCGTCACCCGGTCAGATCTGCTACGACGACCCGACGCTCGCTTTCGAATTAGCTGTCAACGAGGCGACGTATCTCCGCCTCGTGAGCAAGGTCCGCAGTCTTCGCAGGACTTGGACCCAATACGAGATTGTCGTTCATAACTGCAATAGCTTTGTGGGCGAAATTGCAAGTTCGGTCGGCCTTCGGACTCCACTGATAACAGCGCAGTACCCTGTCGGCTACGTCACTGAAGCTTCGTACATTCAATGCTCCGCTAATTTCCCGGAAGTGACCAAGCGCGTATTTTATGACGGGGCGCGTGCTCCAACGTGTTGCGCATGGGTGTCGTGCGCTGATCGAGCCACGCGGTTGCTATCGACTGAGATTTAAGACCCCGGATGCGCTGTCGCTGGTCAGCCGTACGATCTGGCTCGATCCGTGCACTATAATGTCGATAGCGCCTGGAGATCGAATACTCGCTATTGTAAAATCTGCCCGAGTATCTGTTGGTTCCGACTTGGCGCACCGTGGCCGTTTGCGCCGGCTCTACCGGAGGCCGTGGCGCAGGTGGCATTTACCGTATAGCTGTGCTGCGCCTGCCCGACTGAAACGCGCCTTGCAACGCGCCTGCTCCTTGCCGCCGGCGAACGATACAGTGCCACCGCCGCTCCACGACCCTTCGAGACTGGCAACAGTCAACCTGCTGGAGAGCCTGCGCATTGCCGATCGGCGGCAGACCACTCAGCGCAAGCGCGCCGACGAGGGCAAAGGCAGCACCCTTCTCGACCCAACCGAGGAAAGTGAGGTGTCGAGAATCTGACGCCATAGAGGACCCGTCATTGCATGAAGGGCAGCGAACAATATCGTCTGCCCTCTAGATCACTGGATCACTCCACCGCCACTACCACCGGCGCCACCCACGACGCCACCCCAGCCACGCCAACCAACGCCCGCATAAGCATAGCGGGGTCGATAGGAGGAATAGCCGTAACCAGCAGAACGATAACCATACCCCCAGCCCCAGCACGCCGACGCTGGTTGAGGACCTAGAGCCAAAAGCGGCACAGCGACTCAACAGTGCCAAGAACATCAGTCGACACATTGTGCATTCTCCTCTTCAGGGCACGAGCTTTCACCAGCATGCCACCCGAACAGGAGGCGGGCACTACCAAAGAACCAGGATGAGCAATCGACAAAGGTCTGTAGGCAGAGTTAGGCCCACCGACAGGGTATCTGCCACCTATTGTCCTTCTAGCCCCGAATTCCGCGCGGGAAGGCAGGGGCGGTGTCGCGACCAAATATTAGGGTTGTTTCCGATATCCATCGGTCTGCGGACGGAAGCAAATTGGGACAACAACGTCATTTGGAGCGCTGATGGCTAAGGCACGCTCTTTTATCCTAGCAGCAGGAGCGCTCGGGTTAGGTTTTGCTGAGATCAATGACTCCGACCAAGACAGCCATAGATCGGCTCGCGAAGCGCATTTCAGCGTCGGTTGCCGGCCGCCTTCCAATTGCTGTGGCCATTCGGCGCAATCCGGAAGAGACCGAGGCCGAGGCCATAGAGCGCTGCAAGCGAGAGCACCCGAGATTGCCGCGATGCCAGACGCAGCGCTGACCATTCATGTGTTGAGTTGGCAAGACTGATCTCCCGAGCTTCACGCATGTTGCGCGCACACGGATCGCCCACACCGGCAAGGCTGCGTTGACACGCAATGCGCGCACAAGGCCTGTAGGTCACGCCATAGCGTTCGTCATCTTCTGGACCGACGATCGATCAGCATTCTACTAGCGCCTAAGCCGGTGACCGACGCAAAAACCAAATGATGAGCAGTCCTTGGCCTTTCCTCCGCGCGCCTTCCCACTCAATGAAGCTTAAGTGCTGAGGCAGTTGAGGGCTGAATTGAGGCGACGGGGCCCCACTGTGTTGCTCGGCGGCGTGCTTCAGGTCCAGTGCCGTCGGCTGCCGCTGACGCTCTTGCCGACGATCTCGCGAATGATCGTCAGGGTTTCTCTGGCGGCTTCTTCTGGCGGCAAGGCGGTATCTGCGACATTGCTCACCAACCTTGTGATGTCGTGATCGACCTTCTTCTGCGCCCAGACCTTGCCCGGTGCCACCGTAATGTAGACCGAATAGGCGTGATGCATCGTTCCAGGCCGTTCGCCGATGATGTGGAGAACACCTCTGAAACTGTTGCTGGGGTCCGAGCGCTCGAAGAGCGGTCTCGCCGAGACGGTAGCCGATGCGGACCCGTCCGCTGGTAACTAGGATGTTCTTGTCGGCGACCGAGACGCCCGCCTCGCGAAGCAATCGGCGCATTTCCACCAGGTACGGCTCCAGGTGCCCGTTGTCCATGATGGCGTTGGCGTTCAACCCGTCCGAGATGACGATCTGGGCTTTCGGGATATTGGCGCCCCAGGAATCCCGAAGCCTCAAAATCGCAGCAAGCGACGCCGGATCCAATATTTCACCAGTCGGCGGATGAGCGATGTAGTCTTCCCTGTCCTTGGACTGGGTCCGGACCGGCAGGACATTCGGAACCGCATTGACAGATCTAGGCGTCAGCTCGGTCCAGAGGGGATTTCTTGGCGTCGTCGTAGAGACTGTTGACTCTGGCCCCGAGCACCGGGTTCAGATCCCAGATCTCTTGGCCGTGACCCGTCGCGAGATCGACACCCTCTTTGTTCGACCTCGTTCATCATACGCCGGCCTTCCGCGTACACTGCCTCCTTCGGCCGCGTGTCGCCCTTGGCCCAGCCGGAATTGATAGTAGACCCACACGGGATCGCCATAGTTGCTGAGTGTAGTTATTGGCGTCGTCGACAATCCCAATCCGCTTGTGAAGTCCCACATCGCGTCGTTGACTTTGAACCCGAATTTCTCTCCGCAGCCTCGTGATCCTGAAACGACGTTGTGAGGTAGCCCAGCATCGGATCGTTTTTGGTAGGCAGGGCGATGAGGTAGACCGGGCGAGGCCGGCATGATCTGATCCTGGCACCAGTCCAGGTCTTCCAAAGTCACCGCCATGTGTAGCGTCGAGCAGATGTCCAGGCCGATGAGTCAGGCCGTGCAGCTTTCGCCATGACGATGTCTTCGAGGCAGCATCGGACCAGCTGCTCGCGGCTCCTGAACACCTCAGGCCCTATGAACCCGGCAACATCGTTGACGTGGAGCCAGCCGCCCGCGCGGTCTGCACCTTCGCGAGCTCCTGGCCGACGGCTCGGCTGAAGCCATACTTCACGGGATTCGAGGACCATCATGTCGACGCCTTTCGCAGCGCCGTTGGTGAACTCGGATCCCTTGCCCCGTCTCGAAGTAGAGCCCGTATCGCTCGCGCCGGTCTTGGACTTCGCGTAGTTCAGGATCTTCTCGACAGTGATGTCGAAGATCTTGTTGCAGTCATCGGTACCCGCGAGGCTCTGGAACATCGTGGCGACCGTGCCAGCGTAGCTCTCAGCGACGGCCGCCTGGACGTCGATATGGGCGAGCACGCACCACGGGACAGTGTCCTGAAGTCCGAAGGTATCGACGACATCCTTGAGCGCGCGTTCTATGGCGGCGACGCTTTTCACCGTGCTGTCGACCGGATTGGTACCGATCACGATGTCGCCGGTCGCATAGGCGAAGGCGTCGAGAGACCTGCCAGATAACGTCCTCTGGATGATCCGTCGGGGAGTTGGGTTGGATGCGGGCGCCCATATACCCCTTGGCGCCCATCTGCGTGCCTGGGAGGACGTTGAAGATCTTCTGGCCGACGATGATCAGCTCCTCGTTGCTCATCAGCTTCGGGACACAGCCGATCACGTGCGCTATTCAGGCCGTTCATGACGTCCTTGATCTGGTCCTCGCGATTCGGTCAGGAGGAACTGCTTTAACCTGGCCCATGGTCCAGTCCTGGACCTTCAGCGTATTGATTCTTGTCCGTCGTCTGCCAGATCAACCTTTGCAGGTCGTCCACGTGAAGCGGATGCTCATGGAGATCGCGGATCCTGGTATTCGCCAGGCAGTGCGCGGCATTTTTGCGAGAAGCCCTCGTCCTTAGCGCCGACGCCTATCGCCTGATCGCGCTTCCTTGAAGTCATTCGCGGCGCCGATGATCTGCTGATAGAGGGACTGATCAGAATTTGCCGTTGACCCGGCTGACATGGGCGAGAGACGTCCTCGCTTGGCTTGACCTCCTCGATGGCGATGACGCTGCTGTCCGACGCGGCCTTCGCGACAGTGCTGTAGCCTGCAGCAACGGCACCGGAAGCAGCACCCATCATCGCGTGATGATATCTCTCCTCGAGAGGCCCTGGAACCCTTCGAACGGTGTGTGGCTACGCATGTTATCTCTGCCCTGCTGGAGACCCGCCGAACATGCCCGTCGGCAGGAGCGTGAGTGGTGGTCGGCCGGGATGGACCCAGACGGGCCTGACTCGCCTAGATTTTCATGACCACGCGACCGTCGATCTTGTTGTCGCGCATGCGGCCGAAGATGCTGTTGATGTCTTCCAGCCGTTCCGGTCGAGTAGTGGACCTTCACCTTGCCGTCGGCAGCGAACTGCAGGCACTCGGCGAGATCGAGTCGCGTCCCCACGATCGATCCTCGAATGGTCTTGCGCATCAGAACGGTGTTAAAGATGTCCAGCTCGAAAGAACCCGGTGGCAGCCCAACGAGGACCATGGTGCCTCCCTTGCCGAGCATTCCGAGAGCCTGGCTGAACGCTTTGGGTGAGACGGCGGTCACGAGCACGCCACGCGCCCCGCCACAGAGCTTGTTCACCTCGGCCACCGCATCGGTCGTCATGGCGTTGACCGCCGCATCGGCGCCCATCTTGCGGGCCAGCGACAGCTTCTCGTCCGAGATATCGACGGCGATGACCCCGAGGCCCATGGCCTTCGCATACTGGACGGCGACGTGGCCGGGTCCCCCGATGCCGGAAATGACGACCGTATCTCCGGGCTTGGCGTCAGTCTCCTTCAGCCCCTTGTAGACGGTCACGCCGGCGCAGAGGATCGGAGCGGCTGGTTCGAAGTCCAGGCCGTCCGGCAGGTGGCCCACATAGTTCGGATCAGCGAGGGCGTATTCCGCGAAGCCGCCATTGACGGAATAGCCCGTGTTCTGCTGCGAATCGCACAGGGTTTCCCAGGCCGCGAGGCAATGCCTGCAATGACCGCATGCCGTGTGCAGCCAGGGTACGCCGACTCGGTCGCCTTCCTTCACTGCGGTTACGCCCCCGCCGACGGCGGCGACGGTCCCAACGCCTTCATGACCGGGAATGAATGGCGGGTTGGGCTTGACCGGCCAGTCGCCATCTGCGGCATGCAGGTCCGTGTGACAGACACCGCATGCTTCGATCTTCACGAGGATCTGGCCTCAGTCCAACCTCAGGGACCGGCACCTCCTCGATCGGCAGCGGCTTCTTGAACTTGCGCACCATCGCCGCCTTCATCGTCTTCGCCATAGCGTCCTCCCTGATCCAGGCGTCGAATTTGGATTTCGATGAGATGCCCCGGTGTCTCGCATCCCGCCGCCCTCTTACCGTCTTGTTAATGGCCCGTGGCTTGAGAAGCGTCTGGAGCGTGACGGAGGTCGCCCGATGGAGGGTAACCTCAGGCGGCCATTATCAACGCGGCGTGCTCGCCATCCCACCCCTGCGGACGCCTACACCCCGCCCGCCAGCCGTAGACCCCGCGCGCCATAGAAGCGCGTAGCCGTATCCATAAACGCGCGGTGCTGCGTAGCCGTAGGCGGAGTAACCGAAGAAACCGCAGCCACCTGCCTGGCGGCGTCTCTGAATGCTAATGGGCAACGGCGACCAAGCCTATCAATACATATTCCCGCATTCGCTGCCGACTTTCATCCGATTGCGGATTACTTGAGATTGCCACTCGGCCTTTCGGCATGCACTCAGTAGTATCCCTCATCAGGGTGTGCGGAATTACCTAGCTGCTGCCCCGGCCTTGGGGCCCTTTTCTTTTCAAGTGTTTGCGAAACCATAGCGGCTCCTGGCACAGGGTTGCCGGTCGGAACCGCGCGCGTACGGTCGGCAGAAGACGAGGTATATCGTCTGCGGCACCACTCATCACCGGCGCCGCCCACCGCCCCTCTGCCGCCACCGCTGAAGCCGCCGCCTCTGCAAGCCACCCCCACCCGGTGCCGATACGGTGTCCGCCGCCCCCGCGGGAAGGCGCGGCGTGCGCGCCCGGCCTCGGTCCATAGCCGCGCATTTGCGGCCGGTGGGCAGTGGCTCGCGGCCGATTGGCGACCTGCCTGGAGCGGTGCCGCATGCCCCGCGGTGCCGGGCAGCCCGAGCATTCTGGGCTTGCGCGCGCCGCCGCGGACTTCGTCCCTGGTTGCTTGCTTCGCGCGTCCGGCGGCAGCGGACTTGGCCTTAGCGCCAGCACCGGCTCCGGCCGCCTTTACCTTGCCAGCGCCTTGAGCCGCGCTCGGCCTTGCCGGCACCTTCGCCGATCTTAGTCTTGGCTAGGTCACGGCGACCCGCGTCGGCTTTGCCTCGATAGGCGTCGCGCGCCTTGGTCCGGCCCCGCATCGCCGAAGCGTTGGCCGACCCCTCGGATCGCGATAAGGGACGTTGCCGCGATGCCTGGGATTGTGACGCCATGTATTGTCGGCAATCTTGGTGCGATTGAACTGGTTGAAGCGATTGACGTTGATATCGACCGCGATTCCGCCACCAGTCGAGGTTGCCCCAAATCGCGCGAGCCGACGGCAACCGCGGTTGCGAACGCCAATACGCCACCACCGGTGAAGCCGGCAGGGTACCAATAGTAAGGTTCGTATTCCGGTTAGGGCCAGTCGCCGTAGGCGACCTCGGATCGTAAACGGGGACGTACAAATATTCGGGGTTGGCCGGCTCGATGAGCAATGCGTAGCG
>ERZ1370068.5870-contig-4875_pt1 | contig 46463 bp, 45 predicted proteins | sample MGYA00561227_ERZ1370068 | MGnify/ENA primary metagenome ERZ1370068 (study PRJEB38410, sample SAMEA6850437) | metagenome | study: Metagenomic assessment of the ecological functions of the soil: analysis of the soil microbiota associated with the... | reverse complement strand
TGCTTGCTTCGTTCAGTTACGTATTGCTCCTGTCCACATTGGCCGCACGGATGCGCCGGCCCAGCTTTGCCGACGGTCATTGACCTTCACCCGGCACGCCGAAGGCGATCTTCGCCGTGGCCGTGCCTGGCCGCCATGACCGAAGTCCACCAGATGCGCCACCACGTCGACGGCGACAAGTGATCTGCATCGAAGCCACCTGCCACCCCGGACGGAGACCACCCGATGACCCCAACATGTTGCGGTCACTGCGCCGCGGCATCCGGTGGGCCGTCCGGCGGTCCTCGCCTTCGGCATCGCCGCCTCGGTCGCCGCGAACATCCTGCCGACCACAACCCCGTCTCGCAAACGATCGCGGCTGGCCACCGCTGGCCCTGCTGCTGACCATCGAGCTGGTCTCCCGCGTGCCAGTACACCGGCCGCTGTTGGTACCACGCCGCGCGTGCTCGCCACCGTGGTCATCTCCGGCATCGCCTGCCGCCTGGGTTGTCCTACTGGCACTGCAGGGCGTCGCCAACCGGTACGGCGAAACCGACACATCGGCCTACCTGCTGCCCATCTCCGTGGACGGGCTGATCGTTGTCGCCTCGATCAGCCTGGTCGAACTGGCCGGACGGATCCGCTCCGCCGAAGCCGGCCCCGCCACCCTCGTGCCGACAGTGTCTGTCGCGAATGGACACACCGTTCCGACCGGGCGCGACCGGCCGCCGGTTCTTCAGCCCGAAACCGACAGCAACACCGAGGAGACCGGCCCGGAGCCGCGACGAGCGCCGAACTGGTCGAGCTGGGCAGGCAAGCGGCCCTGGAGCACTACCGGACCACGGGAGCGTCCATCACCCGCGACGCGCTTCGCGATCGACTCCGCGTGTCCAACGCGCTGGCCGGTGACGTCCTGCGCGCCATCCGGGCCACCACCCCAGCGCCGCCCCGACGGCTGGACGGCATGCCCGCGACCAGAGCACCAGCAGCTAACCGAGACCTTCGACGCGAAAGGGAGGACAGTCGCGACCAACAGCGACACGTGCACCGTGGACCCGGTCCTCCTCGGCGTCCTCGAAGACCTCGGCCTGGGCCGCAGGCCGGTTTCCTGCCTTTCGGCTCCCGAACCAGCGCCGATGACCCGCACGGCCTCATCGCCCGCCCAGCGTGACTTTGGCCAATGGCTTTCCAACGGCCCGGCTCAAGGGGCTGCACCACGCCCATCCGCCTCGCCGGATAATTGTCCACCCTGGACGGAAACGGCGTTACTCGTCGACCAGTTCAACACCGACGACCTGCCCGACGGCGTCGCTATACAAGCCGTGCGGCACCCGCTTCGCAGCCCTCTGCCCACGCCTGCGCCGCCGTCTACCGGTGGGACACTACCAGCTCATCAAAGCCGGCCTGGTCGGCGGCAAAGGCGTCGCCAGACATCGCCGTCACACCCGCGCCGTGTTCGCCACACTTCACCGCGCCATCACTTCGGACCCCGTCCCACTCCACATCATCGACCGGCGCACCGGATCGCCACGGCCGTGCCGGCCCCGCCGCGACCAGGCCAACCTGCCCGCACGGCCGGCCCCTGTCGTGCCCGTACCCGCACCCGGAAGGCGACCGGCGCATCCGGCACAGCCCCTCTGCCTGGACTGCTACGACCACGACCGCCACGATCGTGTGGAACCACTACGCCCCCAAACTGTGGGACCGCACCATGGTCCGGCTGCCGCCGCCTAGTCGCGCACGAGGCTCGGCGACACCGCTGGCCGAGCCGCATCCGCCTGTCGTTCGTGAAGGTCGCCGGAAATGCAGGCCCGCGCCGCCATCCACTACCACGCCCTGGTCCGCCTGCGACGGCCGCGACCCCGACAGCCCGGACGACATCTTGCCACCACCGCTGTCCACATGCCCGACGGCACGACCGTGCCCGTGCTGACCGCTGACCGCGCCTGGCCAGAGCTCGTCACGCCACAGCCGCGACGGCGGTAGTCGCCCGTCAGGCATCGCTCACACCCGACCGGCCCGACCGGCTGGGCGCTGACTTGGGGCGACCAACTCGTCGCCGCAGGTCGATTACCGACGCGGCCTCGACGGCGGCGACACTCACCGAAGGCCCACGTCGCCGGCCTACCTCGCCAAGTACGCCACCAAAGGCAGCGAAGCCGCCGGTCGCCGTCACGACCGCATCACCTACAAGCACCATCAGCGCCTACAACGACCCGAGCCACCCACGTCGGCCGGCTCATCGGCGCGCTGCTGGCCACTCGGCCGCCACGATGCCGATCTACCGACTGTCCGGCCAGGACAGCCGACCTACGGCGGCGTTGCGTCAAATGGGCGCACATGTTCGGCTACGGCGGACACTTCTCCGTCGCAAAGTCGCGCCGCTTCTCCACCACCCTCGGCAGACTCCGCCGCCGCCCGCACCCGCATCGCCCGAGCCATCGCCCGCGGCCTCGAGCCCAGCCCAGCTCGACCGAGCTGGACCACCACGCCACCACGCGTCGTCATCGCGCCAGTGGCGATTCGCCGGCGCCGGCTGGCTCACCACCGGAGACGCCGCCCTCGCACTCGTGGCCGCCGAAGCCGCCCGAAGACGCCGCCCGCCGGCCTTTCACCATCCCCCGACGGGGCGCTGACCGTAAATTGACAACTCAGCAACAGTAGGCGGCTACCTATGTACTCAACGCTATTCCATGTGCCACGAAGGGAGGACGCAAATGGCAGACATGACGAGGAAGCGTTGGCGCACCGTCGGGGAGGGTTGCGACGATGCTCGGCTTCGGGACTCAGCAAGAACGCAGATGCTGATTCTGCGATGGGAGAGATTCGGTCCCTTAAGGACGGACGTCATCGCCGGATCGCTTCGGAGTGGGTTGATGATTACGTCCAGCGCACCAGGCGAGGGAGTGGGCCGCGTGACCAAGCCGACGCACCCGCGCGCGAACGGCGGGGGCTCCGGTCTTCCCGGCATCACCAATGGCCTCGGCGCCTATGCCTGGGTGACGAAGCCTGACGGCGAGCGAACGAGGAAGTACGATCTATGGAAAGACTCGCGGCGAGGTCCATGACAAGTGGATCAGAGTGCAGGTCGCGGCGCAGAGACGAGCGCCGTGGCAACGACGACTGGAACACTCAGGGCGTTCCTCGATTACTGGCTGAGCGAGATCATCGAACCGAACCGTGCACCGGCCGCATTCGACAATTACGAACGGTTCGTGCGTCTCTACATCAGGCCTGGGCTTGGCGAGAGGCGCCTGAGCCGGCTCTCGGTCCGAGACGTCAAGTCTGGATCAACCAAGTGGCGAGGACGTGTCAATGCTGTGTGCAGGCCAGGATGAGCGGCGTCCAGCGTCGAAGCGGCGGTGCTGCGCTAAGACCGGCGGAGCTGCTGCCAGGACCTGCCGTCGCCTCGGATGGTGAGCGACATCCGGAACACGCTCAGGTCGGCGTTGTCGGCGGCGATTAGCGAGGGCTACTGACCAAGAACGTCGCCGCTCCGGTCAAGCTGGCGACGGTACGAAAGCGTAAGGGCAAGGCCTGGTCGAGCGACGAGGCTCGACGATTTCTCGAGTCCGCCAAGGACGACGAAGATCCGTTCTACGCGGCGTATGTGTGCATCCTCGTACTCGGCCTGCGCCGGGGCGAAGTCCTTGGGCTCGTGTGGAACGACATCGACCTCGAGGCGGCCGAGTTGTCGGTTGGGCTCGCGGCTTCAGCGGATACGTCGGAGACTGTTGCACCGGGCGACCAAGACCGAGACCTCGGACGCGGTGCTGCCGCTGCCGGACATCTGCGTCGCGGCGCTCGGGGACCGGCTTGCTCGACAGCAGGCAGCTCGCCGGCGGATTGGCTTTGAGATCAATGGGACCGAGATTCGTGTTCCACAACGGCGTTCGGTACGCCGGTCGAACCGCGGAACTTCTTCCGGTCCTACATGGCGCGAATCGAGAAGGCCGGCGTGCGGCGCATCACCATCCACGACGCGCGCCCGAACCTGCGACGCTCCTCGCCGACTTGGACGTCCACCCCGCGTGGCGATGCAGATCCTGCGTCACGCCGACTTCAAGGTCACCATGGAGGTCATACGAGCGTCTCGTCCGAGCAGACTCGCGACGCATTGAAACGACTCGGCGAGGCGTTGGACTCCTGAACTGAAAGGTGACGCGGGCGCTCCGTCTATCGACCGAGGAACGGATTCTTCCATCCTGGCAACGCTCCGGCTACCTTGGCGTTCCAGTCGGCCTCCGAAGGGCAATCAACGAGCTGCCAGAATTCGCCGAGGAACAGGCAGCATTGCTTAGCCATCAGCCCAGCGAGGCTATCGTTGATTTCCTTCATGCCATGTGACATGCGGGTGACTAGAGTGGTAACACCGTCTACTGTCTTCCTGAACATATGGTGATGGCTCTCGTCCTGTTTCATACCTTTGGCTGTTAACGATGCCGCCACAACGGTAGTGCGAACCACTCGTGCCACGGTGCCATCCGGGGGTGTCGTCGAGGGAATTTAAGCGAAGTACGAGGTGAGGAGATTGAGTTGGCGAGTGAGTTCGGGCGACAACGCCTCCGATCGATAGAAGCTGGATGTGCTCCCGGAACGGCCGCTTGAAAATCGCGAAACGCCTCACCAAACGTCGAGCCAGCACCGAAAACACCGCTGTCCGGATCCGCAATCGTGGCGAAGTCGTCCTTCTCTTCAACCACGGACCCCGATTGGCTAGTGGCATGCTCAAGTAAGGCGAACGCACGAAAGGTCTTCGTCGAGGTGGCCGGTGACGACTCAATCTCAACAGGTGGACGACGTGTGCGTGCAGGAATGGTTGAAGCCTTGCCATAGGCGCGAGGAATGGAAAAACGAGTGTTGGTCGCAACACCGAGCATGCGGGTTGGCGGCGGCGTCGCAGTAGTCGCAAGATGAATGCTCACTTTGGAGCGGCTAGACGCGGAGGTCGCAGTGACGGTCATGGTGGGCATCAGCTATCAACCTCCTCGACGCCGTCCTTGGCAGACAGAAAGCCCCCGCCAGGTCCTGCAAGGAGGGCAGAGAGTTCTACGAGCCTCGTGCGATTTATCGCGAGGCGGACGAGGGACGGACTGCAAGCTGAGTTGTGTTGGCGGCGGCGGTGCGAAGCTCCTCGGGGCTTCCTGTCAAGATCGGAAACTCGACGAATCGGCCGTCAGGACAAACTCGTCCGTAGATTGCCTGCACAGCAAATTGGTTCGCTGCGAGAACCGGAACTGGTCTGGGGTCATCCCATACAAGGAGACCATTATCGTCGCAGCTCGTCCGCGCTCACACTGCGATGATGGCATGGTCTCCGCGGGCTTGTCGCCCCTTCCTGACCGAAGATCCGGACGCGGAACCATCAGGGCTCACAGGCCTCACTGAGGACGGCCAGAGTGTTGGATGTCATCGGACTCGAGACGCTGCTGTACTTTGCTGCTGCGCAAGATCAGAAAGGCCACCTCCGAGGGGTGGAGATGGCCTCTGACCTGGGTGGAGCTGAGGGATTCGAACCCCTGACCCCTCGATGCGAACGAGGTGCGCTACCAGGCTGCGCTACAGCCCCTAAACCGTCGACAAGGCTAACAGCCAGCCCACTGGCCCCGCGGACCAGATCCCGACGCCACCGTGACCTATGGAGAAATGCGCGCGGATGGAGATCGAACCACGCGCATATCGCCAAGATCGCCGCGAGATGAGGCACAGGAGGGGAGAGAGCTCGGCGGACGTGGCCCGTGATAGCGCCCGGTGTAGGGCGTCGCGAGGAGGCGTGGCCTGGCGGGCGTCGAGGCGGAGGCCGCACTCCGGCGAGCGGCGACGAGTCGTGTCGGCGGCCCGGCGGTCGTGCTCGCGCCGGACGGCGGCCTGCTGTGCGGCGATCCAGGCCTGACGGCGGCGCACGGCGGCGGCGGCGGCGGGCGGGACGGAACCCGGCGGCGAAGGTAGACGAGGTCCGCCAGCAGCACGGGTGAACGACACCGAGAAGCCGGATCCAGAATCCCGGCCCGACGAGAAACACCCCGGCGAGCTCGACCAGATTCAGCACTACGAGAGCGACGAAGACGCGCCGGCGGCGGTGCATGAGTGCCGTGGGCCCGGGCCGAGGGCGACGCGGGAATGTGTATCGGCGAGGCACGGCGGGATGCCGAGGCCTGACGAGGAGCAGACGACCAGACGCCGGGCGTCCCCGGAACTACGACCGCCGGCGGAGCGCCCGGCGCCAAAAGAGCGACCAGCGCTAGCAGAGCGGCCACCGACGCCAGAGCGACCAGCTGTAGAAACGGGCCGGAGGCGGACCCGAGGCGGATTGACCGGCCGCGAGCCTGGGCACCGTACGCCGACGGCGGCGTCGGGACAGGACCCGCGCCGTGGATGTCGCCCGCTCCGCAGCGACCCGTTCCGGGACGTCGTACCGGCGAGTGAGCGCGGGTGCGAGGGCCAGGAGTCCGGCCGCGGCGAGGACAGCGAGGAGCACCGAGGTTGGCACCCCACACCTCCCACCAAAGATGGTTATTGCAGGGTACGTCCCATCAGGGCGCAAACCGTGCAAGCGGGACCAGATCAGTGCGCGGGGCGCGAGCCCGCGCAGGCGATGCCACCGGGCGAGCAGGGCCGCCCTCGGCGGCGACGTCCTCTGTGGTCAGTGCATAGCCGACGTGGTCGCGCCAGGCGCCGTCGATGTGCAGGTACCTGCGCGTGGTACGACTCTTCGCGGAACCCGAGCTTTTCGACCACGCGGCGCGCAGGCCTTGTTCTCGGGGCGGATGTTGACCTCGATCGCGGTGCAACCCGCCGAGGGCGAAGGCGTGGTCCACGGCGAGGGCGAGGGCGGTCGGGATGACGCCCTGACCAGCCACCCGGGAGTCCACCCAGTAGCCGGCGTAGGCGGAGCAGAACGCCCGCCGGACGATGTTGCCGAGGTGATCTGGCCAACGAACCGGTCGCGGCCGCGCGCCGGGCGTGTTGAGAACACACCGCCCACGGCATCGCGCCGCCGGCATCACGCTACCCGTTTCAGTTCTTTGTAGATGAGCCGGAACGCGCTCGGCGAGTTGAGATCCGTCCAATTGCCGCCGGTCGGGGTCGGCTCCCACACCGACAGCCACGCCTCATTGGCGATGCGGCAACGGGACCAGGCCCCGAGCGTCAGAGCGCCGGTACGGCCGAAGCAGCACCCCGCTGTGCGGGTCGGTGAGGATCACTGGGCCAGCCAGGTGCAGCCATCCACCACCTACCGCCCTCTCGTTACGGAACTGAAGGACGGAGCTTACCGCCGGCCGGCGAACGCCATAACACGTGGTTAATCCCGGGAGTCTGCCGCTCAGGTGGTTCTTGACGTAGTCGGCGAGCCAGCTGACGAATGCCGGTCCGAGATCGGACCGCCGCGCCGCTATCTGGACGACGGCCTGCAGGTAGCCCAGCGGGAGACCCGGTGTCGTACCGCACGCCTCGGTAGACGATCCCGTGCACCGGAATTCCCTCGGCGAGCAGCAGCGCCATCGCGTCGGTCAGCTGGATCTCGCCTCCGGCTCCAGGCTTGATCCGCCGGATCGCGTCGAAGATCTCCGGCGGCAGGACGTATCGGCCCGACCACCGCCAGGTTGCTGGGGGCCTTGTCGGCGGGCGGCTTCTCCACCAGCCCGGTGACCCGGTACACTCGCCGACGCCAGGTAGCCGCCGATCGCGGCCTCGCAGGTCCTCCGCGCGGTGACGACGGAGGCCACGCCGTACCGGCTGGTCTCTGACCAAGTCGACCTCGATGAAGGCGCAGCACGATGCCGCCGGCCTCGGCCTGCAGGTCGAGCATGGCCGGCAACAGCGGTTCGTCCTCATTCGACGAACTCGTCGCCGAGCAGGACCACGAACGGCTCGTTGCCCACGTGCGACTCGGCGTACGAGACGGCGTGTCCCGAGGCCGAGCGGTTCGGCCCTGCCGGCAGGTATAGATCTCGGCGAGTTCGCTCGGGCGTCGCACGGCGGCCAGGCGCTCGAAGTCGCCCTTGGCCTCGAGGCGCGGACTCGAGGTACGGCTGGCGGTCGAAGTGGTCGACCATGCTGGTCTTGCCCCGCCCGGTGACCAACAGGACGTCGCCGATCCCGGCCGCGGCCGCCTCCTCGACGATGTACTGCAGCACGGGTCGGTCGACCACCGGCAGCAGTCTCCTTGGGCACGGCCTTGGTGGCCGGAAGGAAACGCGTGGCCAGACCCGCTGCCGGGATCACAGCCTTGACCGCCCTGGTACGGGTGACGACATCGATCCGGCATGCGGCTCAGGCTATCGGGCAGACGTTGCCCGCGGGGACGTTGTCCCCATCGAGCAGCCCTCAGGCCTACGACAGCGCGTGGAGATCGAGGCCGGATTGCGCCGGAAACGGTGTCTGGGCGAGCACAAAAGTGTCGCGACCCGCGGCGCTTGGCCGCGTAAGAGGGCCTGATCGGCGGCCTCGAGGATGTCGACGCCGGTATGGGCGTGACGCGGGTATACCGCTACCCCGACGGAGACCGTGATGGACACCGCATTCGTACCTGACTGCCCATCCAGTGGGAACGGAGCGTCACGGACGGCATCCCCGATCCGCCGGGCGGCGGTCAAACTACCGGCAATGTCCGTTTCTGGTAGCAGGATGACGAACTCCTCGCCGCCTGGCCGGAAGGCCAGATCCACCTCTACGGACGGCCCGCCGGAGCCGTCGAGAGAACTCGATCAGCACCGCATCGCCGGCCCGGTGGCCGTACCGGTCATTGATTAATTTAAAATGATCCAGGTCGAGCACTGAGCACGCCGAGGGCGCGCCTGAACCGGCTCGCCCGCTCAATCTCCAGGCGCAGTTCCTCGTTGAGATGGCGGACGTTGCCAAGCCCGGTGAGGGCATCGGTGATCGAGCAGCTGGGTCTCCTGCATCTCCGCGATGAGCTGGTCAAGGCTCCGACCGAGGCGACCCGCCTCGTCTCGACCCGATACCAGTGACCGGGCCGTCAAGTCGCCGGACGACGCACGGTCCACTGTGGATAGAAGGAATCGAAGGGGCCGGGTCGCGAGATCAGCCAACCACCAACCGAACAGGCCGGCTGCCACAAGCGCGACCGCGGCGCAGACCACAAGCAACGGGAACGGATCCGGGGGCGCAGCTTCCGGCGACGAGGCGAGTCCAGACCCAGCGGCTGGTCCGGGAAGGTTGCCAGGCTGCCATCCAGCGACAGCCGCAGCCGGGTGCCGGCCGCGGCCGACAATTCGGCCAGGAACGCAGTGTTGAGGGGTTGCACGGCGTACGCGTATCCGATCAGGCCGTCGGTGCCACGGATCTCGGCGCGAGCAGCAGGCCCGGTCGGGACGAGCAACCGGGATCGCGGTCTCGGGGTCGGTGCCGCACATCGCCCAGGACCGCTCGCATTCGCCGGGGTGACCACCCACGACTCCCCCGCGGCGCCGGCCGCCTGCGCCGCACTCGCCGCCGTCACCTCCAGATTGCGGCAGCGCGCCGCGACGACGGCACGTACGGCCGTACCGGCCCGATCAACAATCTCGGCCCGGCTCGAGGCCTCGGCCGCGGCGTACGGGACGACCCCGGCTAGGGCGGCCAATCCCACCAGCATGGGCGCGAGCAGAATGCCGGCAAAGGCCACCGCCAGTCGTCCCCGAAGTGTCACCGACCCTCCCTGGGCCCACGCCGGCCGTGCTGTGATGCTGTCCTGACCAACCGCCCGGTACGTCCATAGGACGTGGCTAACCGAAGGTGTGTGGCATATGTCCGGAAAAAGGGTCCTCCGCGAGGCCATCCTCGCCGACCGGGCCGGCGCTGACGACGCGGGCGCGGGCCGGGCCGACGCCGCCCTGGTGGCGGCCGCCTGCGAGACTTGCCCGCGGGCGCGCGGATCGCCGGATACGTCCACTCCCCGACGAGCCGGGCGGTCCCGGCCTACCGGCCGCGCTGGCCGCGATACTGCCGCCGCTTGGTCTCCTGCTTCCCGCGCTTGTTTCCGACCGGGATCTGGACTGGGCCGCGTACGAGGGGAACTTGACGGCCGGGGCCACGCTGCCCCGCCTGTGGAGGCCCGAAGGGTCACGGCTCGGCGTCGGTGCGATCTCAGCCGCCGACATCGTGCTCGTGCCGGCACTCGCGGTGGACATGGCCGGCACCAGGCTCGGGCGCGGCGGCGGGTCCTACGACCGGGCCTTGGCGAGGGTACGGCCGGGCGTGCCGGTGATCGCGCTCCTCTATCCCGACGAACTGGTGCCGGTGCTCCCGTCCGAGCCCTACGACCGCCCGGTCACCGCCGTGTTGACCCCGGCCGGCCTGGTTCCGGTCGGCTCTGGCGTTCCAGCTAAGTCACTGGTCGCGACCGGCGAGTGGACGAACCGGTCGTCGGTGCGCCACCATTGGCGCTCGAAGTGTCGGAGTGCCAGACGCGCCGGCAAGATCACGGAGGCGACCGTGCCCACGTACCAGTACGCCTGCACAGCCTGTGGCCACCAGCTCGAGGTGTTCCAGTCCTTCACGGACGCCGCGCTCACCAGTGCCCGGAGTGCGACGGGCCGGCTGCGCAAGCTGTTCTCTGCCGTGGGGATCGTGTTCAAGGGCTCCGGGTTCTACCGGACTGACTCCCGATCGGGCTCACCATCCGCAGACGGCAACGGCGGCGCGGACGGCGGCGGCGGCGCGGCAAAGGAAGCAGCAAAGGAAACGGTTGGCGCGGGCGCGGCCAAGTCCGATGCCTCTTCGTCCTCACGACCAACTCGACCGGCTCGAGCTCCGATGCGGGCTCAAGCTCCGCATCAACAAGCGGCAGCTCCCCAAGCAAGACCACGGCACCGGTCCGTAGCCGGCCGCGCGACCCGGTGTCGAGTCCCAGTGCGGCGGCCGGTCGGCAATTGAGGCGCTCATCGTTGCTCAGGGGCCGGTTCGCCCCAGCCGGCATCGGTGTCATCGCGGGTCGTCTCCGGGCAGGACGGGATCGTCGTCGTGCGACATCTCGTCGTCGTAGAGATCAACCAGTCGGTCGCCATCGTCCACGAGCGACCAGTCTAGGAGCGCGCCAGGCGAGCGCCAGCGAGCCCGCGCGACGCAGACCTGAACGGGACATCCGTCTAGGAGCCCGGCGCGACGCAGGCCCTGAACGGGACATCCGTCCAGGAGCGCGTCGGGCGAGCGCCAGCGAGCCTCGCGCGACGCAGACCTGAACGGGAGATCGCGTGGTGCGGCGCGAACGCAGTCCGTTATGTGGAGTTCAATGGGGTTCGTGGAGGCGACACTCGAGATCCGCGAGATGCTCGTGGCCCTGGCCCGCCCGTTACGCGTTCCGCGAGTTGGCCTATCTGATCGGCGGCGGCGCCATGGCCTCGCACTGAACCAGCGGGAACTGGCCCGGTTGCAGCAACTCTGCGCGTACGGGCAGCGGCTTCTCGAACTCGACGGCGAGGATCTCGCCAACCCCGATGCCGCATTCGGCGCGTCAACCGACACCACCTTCGCGATCCTCGTCGGGAGCGAGATGGTGCCACTGAGCCTGGTCGCCCGCGGTGCGTTGTGCCACATCCGTCAGCAGCCGGAGGAGAGCTCCACCGATGCCCTCTGCTCGCTGCATCCCACCTTCCGCGCTGCTGCTCGAGGTGCTCCAAAATCCGCTGGGATCGATACGACACGCTCTGGCTGATCTCCGCGGCCCACATCGCGGCTGAGTACCTGCCGATGCTGGCGTGGCAGCCGTACCTGGGCCACTCCCGGTGATCCCTTCAGATGCGGCGCGACCCCGCCTTCATCGGACCGGATAGCCGCTGGGGTCATATCGAGGATCGGGCATGTCCGCGGCCGCGGCCGGAAGGCCGCAGCCGCGCGGTCGTTGCGGGTGGCCGACGAGCCGGCCTCGGGCTGGAAGGCGTACCTGGACCGGCAGGACTCGGTCGTCGCGCACGCCTGGCCGGGTGTGCCACGGACTGCTCATTCCCGTGCACCGTCATGACCCAGTTCGGCAGCGTCGATCAGGCCCGGTTGAGCGGGCGTGCCGCATCGGCGCTGGCGTATCAGGGCTGCGCGTTGGTTCGGCTGCGCCATCGGGCGCCCGTCGGCCACGGGTTCGGTGTGCCGTCCCGAGAGGAGGTTGCCGAGGCGTGGGAGCGCGAGCCGGCACGGCATCGCCAGGCGCGGCGGCCTTGCCGAGGCGGCCCTGCGCGACGACAGATTCCCCCTTGCCGGGCTTGCCCACGCTCTTCAGCGCGATCGCCGGCGTTCCGCTGGCGCCGGACACCCTCGTCCACGACACCAGAACGAGGTGATCGAAGCGCTCGGTCCCGATGGCATCGTGTGGTGACGAGTCATCGTCCAAAGTGGAACAAGCGGAGGCTGTTGCCGACCACGCTCACGCTGGACAGCGCCATCGCCGCCGCGGCGAACATCGGCGTGATCAGCCCCGCCGCCGCCGATCGGGACCATCGCCGCGTTGTAGGCGAACGCCCAGACGAGGTTGGCCCTGATGGTCCGAAGCGTGGAACGGGAAAGGGCGACCGCGTCGGCCGCCGCCCGCAGATCAGTCACCCCATCGACGCGGCGGATCACGGTCAAGTCGCTCGCGTCGATCGCCACGTCCGATCCCGAGCCCATGGCGATGCCCAGATCCGCCGCGGCCAGCGCGGCGGCGTCGTTGACCCCGTCGCCCACCATCGCGACGACCCGGCCCTGCCGTTGCAGGGCTCGCACGGCGTCGACCTTGTCGGCTGGTAGGACCTCGGCCACCACTTCGTCGATGCCGACCTCGGCGGGCAACCCGCGCCGCGCTCGCGCGGGTGTCACCGGTGAGCAAGCACCGGACGCAGGCCGAGGGACCGCAGGCGCGAGACCGCCTCGCCGGCCGACGTGGGCTTGACCGCGTCGCGGACCTCGATGATGCCGCCGCCATTGCCCGTCCCAGGCGACCAGTACGGCCGTACCATCCATTGTGGAGTAATCGCTCGTGATGCCACGATCGGCGCAGCAGCCTGGGACTGGCCGACGACTACGCGGCCGTCCACTGTGCCCTCAGCGCCGAGGCCCGGCAGAGCAACGAAATCGGTCACCGGCTCCGGCGCGCCGGGCAGGGCGGCGGCGACCGCGCGCGGATCGGGTGTTCGGCGGCATGCTCAACGCGCGCGGGCGAGACGCAGCACGTCGGCCGCCGTGGCGCCGGGACGCGGGGTTGCGCCGCGACCACGCTCATAGCGCCCGCGGTCACGGTTCCGGTCTTGTCGAGCACGATGGTGTCGATTCTGCGGGTGGACTCGAGGACCTGTGGACCCCGGATCAGCAAGCCGAGCTGGGCACCCCGACCGGTTCCGGCCAGCAACGCCGTCGGCGTCGCCAGGCCAGCGCGCACGGGCAGGCGACGACGAGAACAGAGATCGCGGCGGTCAGCGCGGCCGCTACCGGCTGGGCAGCGACAAACCACCACCCGACGAAGGTGAGCCCGGCAAGCACGAGGCTGGCACGAGACCGCGCGACCCGGTCGGCCAGCCGCTGCCTGGCCGCCTTGCCGTCTGGGCCTGGCCACGAGCCGAGGCCGTCCAGCCAGGCAGGTGTCTGCTCGCCGTCGGTGTTGGCGCTGCGCGCACGCGCAGTCGGCCACCGGCGTTGATGCTGGCCCCGATTACCTGGTCGCCAGCGCCCGCCTCGACCGGCAGGCTCTCGCCCGTGAGCAGGCTCTCGTCCACGGCGCTCGCGCCCTCGACGACGATCCCGTCGGTGGCCACCTTCTCTCCTGGTCTGACCACAAAGGGTCCCCGACTCGAAGAGACGCGACCGCCGAGCTCCTCCCGGCCGTCGGGGTGGCGCAGCGCCGCGTCCTTCGCCGCGAGTTCGACCAGGGCGCGCAGCGCCAGGCCAGCCCGCCGAGTCCCCGTGCCTCCAGCCACCGACCGACGAGCAGGAACGTGACGAGCGCGGTGGCGACCTCCGACATAGGTATCGCCGCGGCCGGTCAGAACCGCGACCACGCTCCAGCCGTACGGAAATGAGGGCGCCCAGGAGACCAAAGTGTCCATAGTGGTCAGACGGTGCCGGGCGGCGAGGGCGGCCGCGCCGGTGGAACGGCCAACCACCCTGAGCGACCACGACCCCGCCCAGGATCAAGCCGGTCCACGCCGATCCGGCGTATCGCAGCCCCGGCAGCATCGTGATGGCCAGCACCACGACCGCCAGGTAGCCGCAGACCAGCACCCGGAGGCCCGCAGGCTCGGCCGGGCGGGCCAGCAGCGGCCGGCTGGGCTGTGTACCCCAGGGACTCCACTGTGGATACAAGCGCGGGCAGGGTGAGCGCGGCCGGGTGCTCGATCCGGGCGGTGCCGGTGGCGAAGTTGACGGAGGCGACCACGCCGTCAAGCCGATTCAGCGTGCGTTCGATGCGGGTGGCGCAGCTGGCGCAGCTCATGCCACCGATCGTCGAAGTTGACGCCTGCGTATCGGGCTCATCACACGGCCGCGAGTGTGTAGCCCGCCTCGTCGACGGCTGCGCGGACGGCGTCGAGCGGGAGAGCCCCGTCGCTGGTGATCGTGACCTCGCCCGACGGCAGGTCAACCGCGACGTCCGACACCCCGGCAGCCGGGACAGCCCGTTGGTGACCGCCTGTACACAGTGGCCACGGTCATCCGACCACCTGATAGTTGGTGCGCACGGGCATGGGGCTCCTCTCGGGACCTGACCAGACGAGCGATCGCGTCGGTGGCTTCCTTGACCTTCTCGGTCAGGTCGCCCGCGCCGATCCGGCCTCCACCACGCAATGCGCCGGGTGTCCTTCGAGCAGGCCAAGTGCCACCGCCTGCAAGGCCTTGGTGGCGGCCGAGATCTGGGTCAGGACATCGATGCGGTACGTTGTCCTCCTCGACCATGCGATGCGCCCCGCACCTGGCCCTCAATCCGGCGCAGACGACCAAGCAGTGCCTGCTTGTCGGCGCCGTACCAGTCAGGTCGGATGGTCTTCGGTCATGCTCGCACCATACCCCCTGGGGTATGAGTACCCAATCCGAGGCGACGGTCTGGGGCCGCTATCGCGTCGTTGCTCACGTTGTCGTCCGGCCGGTCGATGATCGTGACCCTGACGGTGCGCGTCCCGGCGGCATCGCCGCGCCACCATCGTGGCCGGCGGCCGACCCCGACGCCTCGGCGATCTTGACGAGGCAGATCGCCAGTGCCGCCGAACGGCTCGAGGTGCTCGTGGAGCAGCTGCAATGCCGCCCGGGCCGACATCGGCGGCGACGCAGGCGCGAGCCTCCGACACCGCGGCCCGACTGTCCCACGACGAGCAGAGGCTGGAGGGGCTGCGTTCCCAGGCCCGGAACCGTGGCGGCGTGGGCCTACCGGACTCCGGGCTCGCCAGCGCGGGCCAGTGCGCTGCTGTCGGCCGGCTCGCCCGCGCCATCCTCGACCAGCTCACCGCCCTCGAAGCGGTGGGATACACGTCCACGTCAGATCTCGGCGTGGCCGACTTGCTTCAAGGCCGGCAGCGTGATCGCGACAGCCTCCGCTCTGCTCCCTGCGCACTCAGGGCAGCAGGAGCAGTCCTGGCCGCACTCACCGGGCAGGTGCAGCGGAACCTGTTCGACTTGCGGCAGCTGCGCAGGCCGTACGGTCGCCGCGCAGGCGGTCGTGGTCGCGCCACCGCCGCCCGTGGTGCCCGGGGCCGCCGGCGCCGCGCGTGGCCTACGCCTACGCCCAGCTCGGCAAGACCGTACTGTGTTCGGAACCGCGGGTCCGAACTCGTTTGACTGCTCCGGGCTCACGATGGCCGCCTGGCACGCTGGCGGGGTGTCGCTGCCGCACAACGCGGCCCGCCAGTATGGCTCGATTCCGCATATCGCCCGCGCCGACCTGGTCCGGGCGACCTCGTCTTCTACTACTCGGACGTCCACCACGTGGCGATTTACGTTGGCAACGGGCTCGTCGTGCACGCTCCAAACTCCGGACGAAACCGTACGGGTGCAGAGATGGACCTCGCCCCGATCTACGGATATGGACGACCGTAGATAGAAATGTATTCGGACGCACACGCTGTGCGACGAACCGCATCGCAGCGCCATGACTTCGCGAATCTCCCTTGCGGCGGGCGGATCGCCGCAACCCTGCGAGATTTCATGGTCGCTGACGTGCGGTCGTCGCGGGATTCTCAAAGGGTGACCAGTTGGCCGAGGCGCCATTTCTCGCTGGGCGCGGTCGGACCGCTGCTCGCCGTGGTCTCGGCGGCGGCAAGGTTGTCTGCTCGGCATCATCCTGGCCACCAAGGCGCAGAGGTGCAGCGGCGCCGGCGCAGGGTGCGGTTCGCTCTGTACGCCTCCTGCTCGCGATCGGGAGCCACCGCCGTCTGGCAGGCCAACGTCCTGGCGACGATGGGCCTCGGCAGCGACGACTGCCGGATTGCGGTCGTGCGATTCCAGCCCGATCTTCGCCCCTGATCAGCTTTTAGGGTGGCGCTGGCCACCATCACGGCGGGCCTGTTCGTCGCGAGCTACGGACGCATCACCTTCGCGCGGCTGGTGGTTGCCGGCGGCTGCTCGGCGGTGGGGTCGCCGGCACGAATTACCTGACTGCTGATGTCGGTCGAGGTCGGCGGCCAGATCGCGTACACCCTGGCCCTGATGCCCCTTTCGGTGGCGCTGGCCACTGGGGTCGCGAGTGTGCTGCTGAGGTTTCTGGTCGGCACGCGGCACCGCTATGCGCCGGCCGCTCGCGCGGCGGTCGGCATGGGCGTTGCCATATGTGCGGTGCACTACGTCGGCAGGCGGCACTTCAGATACGGCTGGGAGCCGCCGGTACCGCCGGCGGCGTGGCGGCGTGAGCCGCGATGCTGATCGCCCTGCCGACCATGGTGCTCAGCGCGGTGCTGATCGCTGATGATGTGGTTCTTCACCGTTGGCACCGCCACGCGCGCGATATGCGGGCCATCTTCGACCCGCTGGACGACGCCGGTCAGATCGAGCCATGGATGATCGAGGAGTCACGGCTCGGATCGCGCTGACCACCACCGGGGCGCAGCCCGCCATCACGCGGATCGCCGGCGCGTTCGGCGGACCGCTGCCCGGTCGTCTGGCCCCGGCGCCGCGACCAACTCCGGGGATCACTCCGGTCTGGAGTCAGTTGCCGGTGTGGGGCCGGCCGGACGTGGCGCCGGAGCCGGAATCGGCACGAGCATGGGCACTACGCAACGCTGATCACGGCCCGTCGCCCGGGCCAGCAGCAGCGGGGACCGCACGGGCAACAGCCGGCGCACGATGCCGGTGCCTTCGGTAGTCCCCGTCTCGCCGGCGCCGGTCGATGCGGATCCCGAAGTCGTCCGGGCTTACGTCCCGGCCGGGCCCGGCTCGCCGGAGGGTGCCGCGGCTGCCGCCGACGCACCACTGCCACGCCGCAACGCCCGCCGCTGACGCGAATCACGAGCCTGGTGCGGTCAGATCCCGAGAGGCGCGGCTGATGATCGCGATCGCGGTCCGCCGCGGCAGCCGCGACATCAGCGCCGACGACAAGCGCATCGCGAGCCCCGGCACGACCCGCGGGCCACGGCCAAGGCCGCGCAGAGCGGCCGCGGCGACCTGGTCCGGGGTGGGCGTGCCGGGTGCCCGCTTTGTCAAGCTGGCGGCGAGGCCTGGCGTCTGCACCGCACCGGCGACGCACGCCACAACGTCAACGCCCGATCCGCGCAGGCTCGGCCCAGAGGCCTTCGGCCAGCGACGGCGCCGAACGCCTTGGTGGCGGCGTTAGACCGTGATCGGCGGCGACCCTGCAACCCGGCGAGAGAAGACATCGATCACAAACCCGCCTCGCCGGCGCTGCGCCATCGCAGGCAGGAAGTGATGCGCTAGGTGCAGAGTCGCCCGGCAATTGAGGTCGAGCGCGCGCAGCGGCTCGTCCAGGCTCATGCGGGTGAACGATCCGATCGGGGAGTAGGCCGCGTTGGCGACGACCAGCCCGACCTCGCGGTTCGCGGCCGCCGCGAGCACGGATTCGAGACCGTCGTCGGTGGCGAGGTCCGCCACCACCGCCGCCGCCTCGGTCGGTAGCCGATCCGCGAGGGCAACCAGCGGCTCGCTCCGGCGGGCGGCGAGGATCAACTGACGCCGCGGTCGGCTAGAGCCCGTGGCGAACGCGGCACCGAGGCCCTTCGAGGCGCCGGCGACAATTGCCCAAGGCCCGTACCGCTCGGCGAAGTCGGTCATGCCGGGGCACTGATCCGCCTGACCGGTCAGATTTCCGAGGGATCCTGGGAAATCTGACCGGTCGGCACTGAGTCAGGTGAAGCGGATGATCTCGCCACATGCACGCAGGACTCATCAACAGCGGAACGTGAGCCAGGGCACGTTCAGCAGCAGCGACGAACCCGAAGTTGGGTGCCGGGGTGACGCCGTACCGCTCGTCCATCAGGATGATCAGCACGTTGGCGCAGCATCGTCCCGGACCAGACCAGGCGCGGGCGCCGGATCCAGTTCCGGCCGCGGATGAACGCGTAGATGGCGGCCAGGTAGAACGGTCCGAAGAGATCAGCACGTCGATCCAGATCGTCATCCGCCAGAACGGCGGTCGGGCGATCAGCAGCGGGTCGATAGTTGTTGCCGTACCAGTGCACGAGGTCAACCAGCGGCGGCCGGCGGCCAGCAGTGGGTAGTTGAAGTTCGCCGGATCAGCTGATCACGCAGCTGCTCGAGGTCAACGATGTACGTGATGAAGCCCGCGTTGAGCACAAAGAACCACGAGGAAGATCAGGTCGTACTTACGCTCCCGCAGCGGAACCGTCTCATGCGCCGATCTTGGCCGGGCCGCCGCTCCGGCGCAAGGGCCCGCCGCCGGGCGTCAGAGCACAGATGGATATGTGCACGTGGTTGGTGTGTTCGGAGGCACGGGTCACCGCAGCCCGAGTATACGTTCGCCAGCCCGAGCCGGGCATCCAAATCTGTCTGATACCAGATCACGTAGAGCACCCCAAGAGCGCTCGGCGTTGCTTGATCGCCCACGCCGCCAGGCGGTTGCCGTAGTCGCGATCGTCCGCCGCTAGCCGCGACGCCGCCGAAGCCGCTTGCGTCGGCCGCGAAGTCACAGGCCCGTCACCCGGGATGCTCGCCCCACGTGCCACTGCGGCCAGCAGGCGACATAGCGGGTGAAACCCGCCAACCGGGCCTCGGTGAAGCGTGTGGTACATCCGAGGCGTGAGGCAGCCGCCGGTGCCGGTCGGGTCGTTGATCGTGCAACCTCTCGCGCGGGAAGCTGCCGTCGGCGTTGCGGGGCGCCGGTTGGGCCAGCCGGGCACGGTCCGCCGTACCCGGCCGTGACCATGCCACCGACCGGCGCGAGGGCCTTCTCGGCGTCGCGCTTCTGGGCGTCCAGGTGCGGCGAAGCTGCTTGGTCTGGATCTGCAAGCTCGGCGGTCGAGCAGCCCCTGCTGGCGTCTCGGCCTCGTCGCCTGATTTCGCGGTACGTCGCGTAGGTAGGTGTCGTCGCGCCAGACCAGGTACTCGCCCACGGCGGCGCCCTGCGAGCAGATCCTGCGGGTTGCCCGCGCCCAGTGATCAGACCACTGAGGAGGCCGATCGGGCTGCCCTTGTACCGCGCGGCGGCGACCGTGCCCACCTGATCGGTGAGGCCGGGCCAGAGCCAGCTCTGGGACACCTGGAGCTTCTGCGTGATCTCGGTCTGCCGTTGCTCAGAGGCGTTCAGCACGGCCTGCGCGTCGTAGTAGAAACCCCGGGCCGCCGCCTCGAGCTTCTCGCGCAGCGACTGGGTCGATGCGCCGTCGAGGTCGGTGCCCGGGTCGGCGTACGCCAGCACGGGAGAGCCGACGATGACCAGGAACGTCGCGACGACGGCAACGACCAGCGACAGGCGGCGCCGACGTCCGTACGCACTGACTGCCATATGGTGGCGAACCTCTCCGTCCACCGCCTACCGGGTTAGCTGACGGGTTCGTGCCATTGGCTCGGCGTTCGGAAGCCCGCCGAACCGGCCCTACCGCTTGCGCGGATTCACCCCGGCGGGCCAGGACTCGCGGCACCGCAACGGTTCCCCGATTCACCGACCGCGGACGCGGTCGCTGACTCAGCGGCGACCGCCGTCGGCGCACAGGTGCGGCGTCGCTGGGGGCGGCGGTCGGGACAGCCTACTAAGATGGGCGGCCGATGTCACGCGACGCAGTGCGGTTCCATCAGATCTGCGGGCCGGAAGGTGATTGTCGGTGCATCGCCCATCACCGATCCGTAACCGCCGGCCGGCGATGAAGGCATGCCGGTCGGCCCGCGTCGAGCACCACGCCGGTGTGCAGCTCGACCGTGTCCCACGGCTCGAGCAGGTAGGGCGCGCCACCGCTCAGGTGGACCTCGTCCGGCGACGCTGAACGGCCCGACCCGGGCGCGTACCACGGTGCCGTTCGTGGACAGGTCGGTCACCGAGCAGTCCGTCCTCGCGCAGGTCCAGCCGGACGTGGTTCCGGCTGATCATCTGAGCCGCCGCTCACCGGTAGGTAGCGCCGATCATGAGGCCGTCCGGCTCGTCCGGCGACCGCCCCACGACGATCAGGGCCGGCCCGCCCGGACCACGAACCGGTCCCGCGCAGCCCGTCGACGATCAGCACCAGCGTCACGCGACGGCGGTCGGGCGCCGGCGTTGATCAGCGGCTCGTCGTGGCGCGGACACATCGGTACGGCCGGCCTGCATCCGCGGCACGGCCTGGGTGATGCCCGCGCCGGTCGCCGAAGGTCGGGCAGTCCCGCCGCGGACACCGCCAGATCCGGCCGAGCAGTGCCGCCCCGGGGCCTTCGCGGCTGCGCCGGACGTCGGGTGCCCGCCGATGATCCGGGCCCCGCCCTCGCCCGGAGCCAGCTGCAGCACCCGCTCCGGCTGCGCCGCGCAGCCACGGGTAGCGCTGCTCGAGGCCGGGAAAGCCGTCGATGGTGATCACCGGCAGGCCGGTGATGTCGGCCACCTCGGCCACCCGGTCGGCCATCACCGGCACGACCTCGATCATGCCGTCGCCGGCCCAGCGGCCGAGCACCATCCGCTCCTTGGAGGTGAGGTCGGCGTCGGTGAGCAGGTCCCGGCTGGCCACCGGCGTAGACCATGACCGCGTCCTCGCCGAGGTGCCGCGACAGCGCGTCGACCAGCAGGCCGGCCCGCAGCAGGTTCACCGGCCGGCCGCCGTCGAGCGCGTCGAACCAGGCGACGTGGCCGAGATCGACGACGGCCTGCGCAAGCGCGGCCTCGGTCGTGAGATGACGCTCGATGGCGTCCAGCACCTGGGTGACGTCGAACCGCATGTGCCCTCCCCTTCGGCACACACTAGCTCCGGCCTGGGCGCACGCCCTAGCAGTTCAGCGGTACGCCGGACGCAGGCGGAAGCCGTCCAGGTAGGCCTCGGTGCGCTCGGCCGGCTGGGGGCGCGCGAACAGGTGGCCCTGGCCGAGCCGGCACCCGGCTGCCCGCACCACGTCGAGGTGGGCCGGCGCCTCCAGGCCCTGGGCCACCACGTCGATGCCGAGCCGCCGGCCCAGGCCCGACCATGACGTCGATCAGCGGCACCGACTGGCCCGGCGGTCGCGCCTGGCGGCCGTCGTCGAAGAACGAGTCGGCCGATCTTCACCATGTCGATCGGCAGCGCGCGCAGGTGGGTCAGCGAGTCGGCGCCGGTCCCGAACTCGTCCAGCGCGGTCCGGACGCCGAGCGAGCGCAGCGCGCCGACCCGATCCTCGAGCCCGGCGCCACAGTCGGCCGACCAGGCCGCTCTCGGCGAGCTCCAGCACCAGCCGATCGGCCGGGAGGCTCGTGCAGTCGCCAGCACGCGTGGCCACCTCGGTGGCCAGCTCCGGCCCGGTCGAGCTGGTACGGCGAGACGTTGACCGCCATCGACAGATCCCGGCCCTCGCGCAGCCAGGTCGCGAGCTGCCGGGAGGCCTGGTGCAGCACCCAGTTGCCGATCTCACGTGATCAGACCGAGGTCCTCGGCCACGGGGATCACGTCGGCCGGCAGCAGGGTGCCCAGCCGCGGGTGGCGCCAGCGCAGCAGGGCCTCGACAGCCAGTCGGCCGTGGCTGCGACCAGGTCGATGATCGGCTGGTAGATGAGGTCGAGCTCGCCCCGGCTCAGGGCGTCCGGCAGGTCCTGCTCGAGCGTCATCCGACGGACGATCGCCTGCCTCGACCGCCGCGTCGTACCACTCGACCCGGCCGCGACCCGAGCTGCTTGGCCCGGCGCAGGGCGAGGTCGGCCCGGCGCAACACGTCGTCGCCGTTGGCGCCGCCGGCGAGGTCGGTCATGCCGATGCTCGCCGATGAGGTGCACGGTGACCCCGGGGAGCTGGATCGGCTCGGCCAGCATGGTCAGCAGCCGGGTCGCCAGGGCGTACGCCTGCACCGCCGTGGCCTCGGTGACCACGGCGAACTCGTCGCCGGACAGCCGCGCCGGCAGATCACCGGGCCCGACTCCGGCTCCGGCAGCCGGCGGGCCACCTCGACCAGCACGGCGTCGCCGATGTCGTATCCCCGCACGTCGTTGACGGCATTGAAGCCGTCGAGCTCACGACGACCAGAGGCGCCCGGGGCTCGGGGCGCGCACCGCTGCGCCACGATCGACATCAACATCTGGCGGCGGTTGGCCAGCCCGGTGAGCGTGGTCGGCGTACGCCATCCGGTGCAGGGTGCGCTCCATCTCCTTGCGCTCGCCGATGTCGCGGATGTGCACCACCAGCCCGGACACCTCCGGCGCTGTCGCGCTGATCGGTTATCGCGGACTCGGTCTCCCGCCATCGGCCGAAGCCGTCCCGGATCGAGCCTCGACCAGAACCGGGGCATCCCCGTACGCGCCGCCGCCGTACCCGGCCCGCACATCGGCCAGCCGGTCGCCGACGCACCACCGCGTCCTCAGGGTGCACCATCGACTGGAAATGTCGGCCAACGACCTCCTGATCCGACAGGCCGAAGAGCCGGGCCGAGGCCGTGGACTGCCAGCGGACGGTCAGGTCACTGCCGAGCACCATGATCACGTCTGCGGATCCGGCCACGAGCGTCCGGTACTGCGCCTCTTGCCCGGCCACGCGCCGGGCGTACTGCGCCACGTCGCGGGCGGCGAGGGTCTCCCGCAGCGCGACCATCGCCCCGGTGAGGACACCGAGCACGATCGAGGCCCGATCAAACTCTCCGCCCGTGAGCAGGCGATGCAGGGCCACCACGACGGCGACCGCCGCCGGCGCGGTCAGCACCGGGTGAATGGCCAACATCGGGGTCTCCGCCGCCGGCGGCGCTCCTCGACGATCGGGGTTCGCTTGGCGCCCAGCCACATCAGACCGCGTCGACCCGATCGACACGGCACCGAAGACCGACGGCCAGCCGACCAGGAGATGACTTTGCAGCGAGAATCCCAGTCCGCTCAGGCCCAGCACGCCGCCACACACGCCGCCAGTGCAGAGCCACGCGGCACGGCGATCGACCGCCGGCCGAAGGGCCACGATCACGGCGATGGCGAGCATGCAGCACGTCACGATCGCCGTCCAGAACGCCGTGCTGTCGACTCGGCCCTTGGGTGCGATCACCAGCACCCAAAACGTGAACATGATCGACATGCCGACGCTGGCCCCGTCCAGCGCCCGACGGACACGAGTCACGACGCTCGTCGCGGCGCCGGGCATCAACAGCAGACCCAGCAGGAAGGCGGCCGACGCGAGCGTGAGACCGATCGCGACCACATCACCGACGCTGCACGCGCGCATCGCGAACACCCACGTGACCGAGATCGCCAGCCCGGTCAGCGCGATCATCGCCGTACCGACTCCGTGCCAACCGATGCTGCGACACGGTTCGCCAGCCGGGTCACGCATGGCGCCGCCATGCGATGCGGATCATGTGGTACGCGGCGAATCCCGCCACCATGGCGACAACGGCACCCGCGACGGGCGCATCGCCGATGAAGCGCTCGTCGCCGCGGGCGAGCGCCACCGTTAGCCATACCGAGCCAGCGGTGCCGAGAAGCATCGGGATGACAATTGCCGCCATACGGGCAAGAGCTTCGCGACGCTGGCGGGCCTCGCTGGCGTGTGGGGGTACACGGGCAGCCGGTCCTTTGGAGAGGGGGCAACAGGCGGGGTCTGGACCTCCTGACCCGCTAACGAGATCGTCGCGCGGGGGTTACGTGGAACCCGAATTGTCACACTCGGTTAAGCCCGTACGTACTCCTTGTAACGTATCGAAGTACTTCTCCATATATCTCATCGGTTGCGGTTGTCCACAATGGATGGCCACCGATCCGCGCCCTGTGGGATGATCCGCGAATGGGCCTTGCGGCGGAGATCTGGTGCCTACGCCACGGGGAGTCATCCAATGTGGTCACTGGCCAGTCCGGCGCGCTGCCCGGCGCTGCCCTGACTCGAACCGGCCGCGCCCAGGCCGTCGCGGCCGCGGCCACCCTGGCCACACTTGGTCGACGGCCTACCCGCGTCTACGCCAGCACCGCGGTGCGCGCGATGCAGACGGCCGACGTTCTCGTCAGCGGGCTGGCGCTGCGCGAGCCCTTGATCCCGCTGAACGGGCTCGTCGAGGTCGGCATCGGACGCCACGAGGGCGGGACGGATGGAGCCGATTCACGCCGAGACGGCCCAGGTTCTGCACAGCTGGGTTGTCGACCGCGGACTCGACGCCCGCGTCGCCGACGGCGAGTCCGGGCACGAGGTGGTAGCGCGCATGACCTCGGCACTTCGGACCATCGCGGCGGAGAACTGGGGCGGGGTGGTTGCGTTGGTCGGGCACGTCGCCAGCCTGACCGCGGGACTGTCCGCCTTGTGCGGACTCGGCGCCGAGATCTGGGGCCGGCCGTTGCCGCACGCGGTGCCGTTCCGGGTCAACACCGACGGCACCACCTGGTGCTGCGCCAACTGGCCGGGCTGACCCCCGAGTCGCAGACTGGGCACATGGGCGCATCTCCACAACGTCAGATCAGGGTCGGTACGGCCTCGTGGACCGACAAGACCCTTCTCGCGTCCGGCTGGTACCCCGCCGACGCGGACACCCCGGAGAAGCGCCTCGGCCTACTACGCGACGCGGTTCCCGATGGTGGAGGTCGACTCGACCTACTACTCGCCGCCGGCCGAGAGCACCGCGACGCCTGTGGGCACAGCGCACGCCCGACGATTTCGTGTTCAACATCAAGGCGTTCAGCCTCGCTCACCGGACACCCGACCAAGGACTCCGCGATCTACAAGGATCTGCGACCGGAGACCGACCAAGCAGAACCTCTACCCGGACGACCTGCCGGCCGACGCGTACGAGCAGGTCTGGGAACGGTTTCTCTCCGCGCTCACGCCCTTGGCCAGTGCCGGCAAGCTCGGCGCGGTGCTCTTCCAGTTCCCGCCGTGGTTCACCATCCGGCGACTCGAATAAGCAGTACCTGCTCGAGGTCGCGCGGCGCTGCAGCCCGCTGCGGGTGGCGATCGAGCTGCGGCACAAGTCCTGGTTCGACGGCGACAACCAGGCCGAGACGCTCGAGTTTCTGCGCGAGCACCAAGCTGCCGTTCGTCTGCGTGGACATGCCCCAGGGCCACAACTCCTCGATCCCGCCGGTCCTGGCCGCGACCGCCGACCTGGCCGTGGTCCGGTTCCACGGCCACAGCGACAAGTGGACGAGCAAGGACATCTACGAGAAGTTCGGGTACCGCTACAGCAAGGCCGAGCTCAAGGAGTGGACTCCTCGGCTGCAGCAGCTTTCGACCGAGGCGGCCGGAAACGCACGTGCTCATGAACAACTGCTACTCCGACTACGCCCAGACCAATGCCGCCGCGACCTGATCGACCTGCTCGGCGGCGACTGGGCCAAAGTCTTCCGCCTACGCATACGTAGGGTCGTCGTCCGGCCGCTTCGAGGCCGAAGATACGCAGTCGCTGACGATGTGGCGGCCTTGCCGGGAGCCGATTCTGGAGACACCAGAAGAAGAGCTCAAAGGAGAGAGGCAATGTTCATGCACCCCGGATCTGTACAGCATCGTCGCCCGTCAGCGCGAGCACGACCTGATCGAGGAAGCCAACGCTACGAGCGGCTGGCGAAGTCCGTTCTGCCGACGCAACCGTGGTCGGGCGCCGGATGGCCGGAGTCGTGACGGGCGGTAACCAGACGTTCCTCCCATCGCAGGATCAAGGCGCGTTCCCCGCCGCCACCGCGGGCCGGGAGGGCGCCTCGATCTTGAACTGGAAATTCCGTCCCACCCAGCTCGTTAGGCTGGTGGGGTGCGGACGGGAACGCGACGAGGTCCGGCGGGAGCCAGTTCGGTCAATGATCGGACGGCAGGAGCTGCACCGGTTGGTGCAGCTCGCCGCCGCGCCCGAAACCGAGCATCGCGATGCTCGCCGGCGAGCCGGGCATCGGCAAGACCGCGGCTCGTGCAGGAGCTGCTGGACGCGGCTGCCGCCGGAGACGACGGTACTGGTGGGACAGGCTGAGCCGGGCTCGCTGGGCCGGCCGTTCGAGCTTCTACTGTCCGCAGTGGACGGACGCGACGGTGTGGACCCGGCCGTGGCTGGACATCCTGACCGACTCGTCGCCGCACCCAGGTCGAGCGCCTGCGCACCGGACTGCAGATCTGCTACTGCGATTGACCACCGACGGCCCGCCGTGGTCGTGTCTTCGAGGACTCTGCACTGGGCCGACTCGGAGAGCATCGCGCTGTTCGAGCGCATCGCCGACCTGGACGGGCCAGCGGCTACTCGTCGGCACCTACCGGCCGGCCGAGGTGATCCGGCGCAACCCGATCGCCGGCCTGCTCGACCGGCTGGAGCGCCGGCACGCGGTCTTCCACGTACGGCTGGAGCGGCTCGGCCTCGCCGAGACGTCGGCGCTGCTCACCGCCGGCGACCGGACGCCCGCCGCCGTACCGGGCCGCCGTGTCGCTGCACAATCCGCACCGGCGGCAACCCGTTCTTCCTCGAGGAGCTGCTGCGCGACAGTCGGCGACCGACCTCGAGGAGCTGTGCGAGCGAGCCGCTGCCATGGAGCCTGGCCGAGACGCTGCGCCGCCAGGTCGACCACCTGGAGCCGCGGCCACCAGCGCATGGTCGAGGCGGCCGCCGATGCTCGGCTACCGGATCGCCGTTCGACCTGCTCGCCGCGGTCACCGGCGATGGCCGAGGGCGACCTCATCTGGGCGCTGCGCGCAGCTGGTCGGCCGAGGGCGTGCTGGTCGAGTCCGGCGAGGACGAGTTCGCGTTCCGGCACGCGCTGGTCCGCGAGGCGGTCACGCGAGCGGCTGCTCGGCCGGGAGCGGCGACGGCTGCACGAGGCGGCGCTGGAGGCTCTGCTCGCCGCCGGGCGACGCCGACTCGGGCGCTGGTCACCAAGCACGCCTCAGGGCGCCGGGCGCTACGACGACATGCTCGCTGCGGCCCGCGGCGGCAGCGCGGCCTACCTCGCCATCGGCTCGGCCTTCCAGGCGCTGCAGCTGGCCGAGATCGGGCTGGAGGAGGACTGCCGACGACCTCGGATCTGCTCGCGCACCGCCGCCCGGGCCGGCTGGCTCGCCGGCCTGCTCGACGACGCCGACGGCGTACGCCCGCCGGTGGCAGGCCAGCGCAGCGACCGCCGATGACGGCCGTGGCTCGCGCTGCAACCTGCGGATCCGCCTGGCCTATGACAGCGGCGACGCCTCGAGCGGATGGGCGCGCTCAGCGGCGAGCTGACCGCTCTCAGTCGATCAGCCTGCCGAGCCGGGGCCGGCCCAGGCGCGCGCGCATGGCGACGCTCGCGCTAGTCGACCCGGCTGCGCGACCTCGACGACGAGTCGGCTCAGCGTGGGCCGACCGTACGGTCGAGCTGCGCCGACGAACTCGGCGACGGAGCCGGGCGTCGAGCGGCTACGGCGCGCCGCATTGGTCGAGAAGGGCGCGCTGCTCGTCGCGCCGGTCGGCCACGCTCGAACGAGGGTCGGTCGCTGCTGCTCGACGTGGCCGACCGAGGCCGAGGCGGCCGGCGAGTGGCTGCGTCGCCGCGCTGGCTCTGAACAAGCTCGTACACCTGCCGCCGGCCACGTCCGTGCGCGACGTGCGCCGACCTGCTGGAACGGATGCGGGCCGACGGCAGAGCGGGCCGGCTCCGAGAAGTTCGCCGTCGCGCGCGCCTACTACCAGGGGCGAGGCGCGGCTCTTCATGCGCAAGGGCAACCTGCGCCGCCGCGACCGACGCGATCGAGCGTGGCCGCGCGCACGACCTCGGCTACCGGCCGGAGCATCACTCCCTCGGACTTCCACGGCGTGTTCCTCGCGGGCATCTACGCTTGGAGGCGAGCGACCTGGATGGCGCGGCGGACATCAGCCGAAGACTTGGCCGATGTACCCGGTATGGAGATCGGCCTACCGGGGCTGCGAGTTCCACATCGCGAGCCGGCGGGGCAGACGTGGTACGCGCACGGGCGCTGCTCCCCGACGTCGATCGCGGTCGTCCAGTCCACCGGCGGGCGGGACGGCGAATTCCTGCACGACCTGGTCTCCGCGGCGCTCGTGGCCGCCGCTCTCGAACGACGAAGTGGCAGAAAGCTCATCGACCGGGCTGACGGCCCGACGGTCGAGGACTCCTACCGGTGCCTCGCGTCGGCGCAGCTGGCCGAGGCGCAGGCGCGACCCGTCGGGCGCGCTGGCGCACTATGCCTGCCGCGGCCGACTCAGGCGATCTGCCTCCCGGCGGCCCGTGGCACCGCCCACGTCGGGAGCCGCGCGCGCCCTCGATCGCTCTGCACCGCGCCGATGACGCCCGCGCTCACGCCAGGCAGGCCGGCGAACTTCTCCGAGCGCTGGTCCGGGCTGGCGGGTGCAGCAGCTGGCTGCGGTCCGGAAGCCGCCTGGGTCTTCACGACTCCGTCGCCGCCGACGAGTCCCGGTGATCGGCGCCACGCGAGCGGGAGGTCGCCCAACTGGTCGCCGAAGGCTCACGAATGCCGAACTGGCCCAACGGCTCTATATATCCCCGCGGACCGCAGCGGTTCATGTGTCGAACATCCTCCGCAAGCTCGGAGTAGGCTCGCGCAACGATGTTGCCAACGCCCTCGCCCGGCTATGAGGCGAGGGTCACATGACCAAAGTTCTTTCCTTTTGTGCGTAACAGTTCACGGAGACCATCGCCGTTCCCCGCTTGCATGGGGGTTGTCGGCGCAACTGGGCGCCGATTCGCCCAGGAGGCACCGTGCAACTCCACCTCATTTCCTGTCCCGATCTGTCATGCGGTGTTCCGGCCGAGGTGATCGACCGGTTCGCACTCTCGTCCACCGACGGACCCATCGAGTACCTCCGGACGTACTGCGTGGGCAAGCACATCTTCACGGTGCCCGCCGAACGGGTCGCCCAGAGGTTCGCGTGCGAACCTGACCGCGCGGCTTCAACGTTCCCTCCGGCGTGACTGTGTCCTCATTGGAGAGAACGACTCCGGCACGTCGGGCTCGCCGAGGCGTTCGCCGCGGTGTTCCCGCGTGCTCGATGTCCTTCGACCGGGGCTCGCTTGCGCTCGCTCTCGCGCGGCGCGCTCCCGCGTCGCCTGCTGGATCCCGGTTGACGTTGCCCCAGAATTCTGGCCCGCTCGGCTGATGGGCGCCCCGTGATGGATCTCTGGTCGCCTCAAGGGCTGGAACAGGCCCTGGGGGATACATGGACGCACGCGCGTACGGCTACGCGATCGCGCACGGTACTGGTTCGACAACAACCAGCGTCGAAAGGGACGATCAGCCTCATCTTCTGGCTGGCGACGCTGCGTCCGGGGAGCGCTCATCGTGACCGTCACCCTGGCGCTGGTGCTCGTGGAGCCGCGAGACCGCCTCGGATGGCTCGCCGTCGCCGTCGCTGCTGCACCTGCTCTGGAGCCGCGCGTTCGTCACCACGTTCAGCCTCGGCGTCCCGGCCTCCGGTAGCCGGCGCGAATTGGCGTTGTGGTTCCTGCTCGCACTCGGCGGAATCTTCATCGTCAGCGCCCTCGTTGGTCTGTTGACCAGCGGCCTCAACCAGCAGCGTCTGACCAGCTGCGCAAGGCGGTCTCGCGTCGTCGAGACCGGCCACACGGTCGTGCTCGGTTGGTCCGATCAGGTCTACACGGTCGCCTCGGAGCTCATCGAGGCCAACCGCAGCAAGCGCCGGGCCGCCGTGCGATCCTGGCCGAGCAGGACAAGGTAGCGATGGAGGACCGGCTGCGCCACCGGCCTCGGCAACACCCGCACGCCCCGGCCTGGTCTGCCGGACGGGCAGCCCTCTGGATCTTGGCGACCTCGAGATGGTCAACCTCAATGGACGCCAGCGCCGATCATCGTGCTGGCGCCGGAGCGACGACAGCGCCGAAGACGCCGACGCGTACGTGCTCAAAGACCTGCTCGCGGTCAACCGTGGCCCGGCCTTCCGCGGCCGCCCGCACCACGCGTCGTCGCCGCGGTCCAGACAGCGCGCGAGCCGGGCGGTAGCCCGGCTCGCGGGCGGCGACGCGGTCGGTCATCGATCGGCGACGACATCAGTGCCCGCCTGATCGTGCAGACCGCCCGGCAGTCCCGACTTTCCGTGATCTACCACGACCTGCTCGACTTCGGCGGCGACGGGTTCTACCGTCGTCGCCGAGCCTCAGCTGACGGGGCAGCAGCTTCGGCGCAGGCGCTAGATGGCGTACCGCCGAAGTAGCTGCCGGTCGGGCATCTGGCCACGCCAACGGACGACCACGCAAGCTCAACCCGCCGATGGAGACGATGATCGGACCCGCAACGACAAGCTCGTCGTGCTGGCCAACGACGATCCGGCGTCGAAGCCTCGCGTCACGACCGTCGGTTCGTGGACACCTTCGGCGATGGTGCACTTCGGTCCGGCGGGCCGCAGGCCGCCGGAGCGCACGCTCATCCTGGGCTGGAACGGTCGGGCCGGTGCAGATCATCGAGCAGCTCGACATCTACGTCGCGCAGGTTCCGCGGTCGACATCGTCACCGACCGGGCCGACGCCGATCATGGCGGTCGGCCCAGCTCGGCCCAGCGCCTCGCCGGCCGCCACTGCGCATCAAGGACGGTCCGACATCCGTGACCGCAACGTGCCGGAGTCCCTCGACGTCGCCGGCTACGGCAACGTCGATCGTGCTCACCGACGGTCTGCTCGGACCCGCTGACCGCCGACGCGCCCGGGTCCTGGTGACCCCTGCTGCACCTGCGCGACATGCTCGAGCAAGCGGGCTGGGAACGTGCTCGATCGTCAGCGAGATGCGCGACGACCGTGACCGGGCACTGGCCCAGCTGACCCGGGCCGACGACTTCGTGGTCAGCGAACAGATGGTGAGCCTACTTGATGACCCAGATCGCGGAGAACCGCCACCTCGGAGTCGGTCTTCACCGACCTGTTCGACCCGGACGGTGCCGAGATCTACGTCCTGGCCATCCAGCTACTACGTCCGGTGAGGTCACCTGGTCACACGTTCGCCACCGTGGTCGAGCTCGCCCGCCGGCGCGGCGAGGGTCGCGATCGAATTTACCGGATCGCTGGCCCCCGCGAGGGCCACGGCATCGTGCTGAACCCGGACAAGGAGCAGCCCATGCCGCTCAATCAGCGATCGGGTCATCGATCCCTCGCGCACAGCTAGCTCGCTAAGTGTTGACACCCTCCGTGGGCGCTACAGAGAGTCGGCGGAACTGTTCAGCTCTCACGCACACTGTTCCGCGCCGCTAAACAATCGTCCGGAGGGCTCAGCGATGAACGCGCCCCGCAGCTCCGCTGGTATTCCGCGATGGACTCGTCCTCACCGATGGATGACCGCGGAACCAGCCGCTCAAACCCCTGGCGACGCGCTGGTCGTCGGCGATCGGATCGCCGCGGTCGGGCCGCGACCTCGAGGGCCCCGGAGGGCGCGACGCGAGATCGACGCCGTCCGGCGGCATCGTGATGCCGGGGATGATCGACACGCACCGGCACATGTGGCAGACCGCGATGCGCGGCTACGGCGCCGACTGGACGCTGACCCAGTACTTCGTCTGGTACTACCTCGAGCACGGCAAGCTCGTTCCGTCCCGAGGACATCTACGCCGGCAACCGCGTCTGCGGCCTGCGAGGCGCTCGACGCCGGGCGTGACCACCAGCGTGGACTGGTCGCACGGCCTGCAGACCACCGACCACGCCGACGCCGCGGTCGACGCGCTCAGGCGGTCCCGGGCCGGTTCGTGCTCGCCTACGGCAACATCCAGCAGGCGCCGTGGGAGTGGACCACCGACCCGGCGTTCCGCGACTTCGTCAACCGCCGCATCACCGTCGCGACGACATGCTCGGCTTCCAGATCGCCTTCGACGTCACCGGCGACCCGACCTTCCCGGAGAAGGCGGCGTTCGAGGTGGCGCGCGAGCTCGGCGTGCCGGTCACCACGCACGCCGGGCGTGTGGGGCGCGACCAACGACGACGGCATCCGGCTGATGCACGAGCAACGGCTTCATGACGCCCGGCAGACGATCTACGTGCACGCGGCCACGCTGAGCACCGACTCCTACCAGCGCATCGCGGCCACCGGCGGCTCGGTCTCGGTGTCGACCGAAGCGAGCAGAGCGCCGGGCCGGGGCTACCCGCCCACCTGGCAGCTGCGCAAGCACGACATCCCGGTCTCGCTGTCGATGGACACCAGCGTCTGGTGGAGCGGCGACCTGTTCTCGCGCGATGCGCTCGACGCTCGGCGCCGACCGGCCCGCGCGAGCACCACGAGGCGCACGCGCAGGGCGAGACCGTCACCAACCATCACGCTGCGGGCCCAGCACGTCGTCGACTGGGCCACCCGGGGCGGTGCCAAGGCGCTCGGGCCGGACGAGCTCATCGGCAGCCTCGAGGCCGGGCAAGAAGGCCGACGTGGTGCTCATCAAGAACGACGCGTCGCCGGTGATCGTTCCCGATCATCAACCCGTACGGCCACGTGGCCTTCCAGGCGCAGCGCGGCGACGTGCCACACCGTGGTCGTGAACGGGCGCATCGTCAAGCGCGACAACCGGCTCGTCGATGCGAACCTGCCCGCGGCGAAGGCCGCGCGTCGACCGCACCATCGAGTATCTGGTCAGCCAGATGGGCTACGAGCGTGGGCCGGCGGCATGAACCCCGACATCCCGGAGAAGCGCATGCTCGAAAACCCGTACATGTACACGGAGTGGAAAGACAAGCCCGACGCCTAAGCGCGCCGTTTGCTTACCGCCAGCCTCCGTCGACCACGAGGTCGGCGCCGTTGACCGCGTTGTTCTCAAGCAGGAACACCGACGCGTCGACCACCTCGGCCATGGTCGCGAGTCGTTCGGTCAAGGTGTTCGCCACCACCGCGTCCAGCTGTTTGCCGGCCCAGAACGGGCTGTCGCCAACGATTCCGGGATGGATCGGAGTTCACCCGGATCGGAGCCATCTCCACCGCCAAAGTCGGACCATGCCGAGGACGCCGGCATTGATGGAGCTAACTGTGGTCGAGCCGGGGTACGGGCCGTTCCCGGAGCCATGCCTCCAAACGAGCAGGATCGACCCCTGCGCCGGTCAGCCGGTCGGCGAGCGCGTGCACCACCTCGGTGTAACCGACGAGCTTCAGCGTCACCCAGATGGACGCGCCGCCGCGATGTCGTACTGTCGCGCGCTGTTGGCATCGCGGTCGATCGCGGCGAGGACGAGGTGGTCGACCGGGCCCGATCGCCGGCGAGGCTTGCCGGCGATCTCCTGCGGCCTCGAGAGGTCGAGCGCGAGGCCCTGGGCCGCTCGCGCCGACCTCGGATGCCACCTTCGCCGCCGTCGTTGCATCGCGGCCGGTGAGTACGACGCTGCGGCCTCGACCCGCGTACCGGTTGGCCAGTGTCCCGGCCGATCCCGGCCGTGCCGCCGACGATGACAATCGAACCGGCCATCTCAGTGTTCCTCCCCTTTGGACGGTTGCGTCACCGAGCGCAGGTAGTCCCAGTCGCGCACGAACCGGTACGAGTGTCGGCCCGGCGGCTGCGGTGCCTGAGTCTCCAGCCAGCGCACGGGACCGTCGCCGACGTTGGTGAAGCCGTGCACGCAGCCGACGCCGGCGAACGCGAGCGTCGCCGGCCCGCAGCCGGTACGTCTGCCCGTCAAAGACGGCGTCCGCCTCGCCCTCGAGGAAGAGATAGGTCTCCTCGAATGGATGGTCATGGGAGGCCGGCGACCCGGCCGGCTGGTACTGCACCATGAACATCGTCGTGAGCTCGGCGCCGAGGTCGCTGTCGACCATCATCTTCACCGTGATCCCGCTGCAGACCAACAGTGCAGTGCGCATGCTCGCCGACATGGCCAGCAACTCCTGGCGCTGCTTGTCCACCTCCATGTTGACCGGCTCGATGTGGCCGAAGTACCGGTTACGCGGATCGCGGACGTCGCACCCCGATCGGGTTCGGTCCGGGATCAGGAGGACGACATCGAAGACGTCGTGTCCGCACCTCGGCCCGGGCTGCGGAGCCCGCATCTGTGCCCAGCGGGCCGTCGCGGCAGCGTCGTCGTTGCGCCATTCGTGTGGCATGCCAACGGGGAGCAGCCCGTAGTCGCCCGCGGTCAACCGGGTGGCGCCCTCCGGGGTCTGCACGATGGGTTGCCCTCGATGACAAAGAAGCACTCCTCATAGGACTGCACCGCGGGGCGACGCTGCCTGCCGCTCTCGGAGCACAGAGGTTGAACTCCGTATGCGCGGCACCCGGCGTGGACTCGTCCGCGATCGGCCACCTGGTCAAGCCTGAGCCAGCGCGGGACTCGGCCGACGGGCGGTACTCGGCCTCGCAGCCGCGCCGCACGACATGCCTGGTCATCGCCTCGCCTCCTGTTCAGTGCTACTTACCGAAAGCTAATGGCTCGTTTTACCAAGCGTCAAGGTGACCGAGCGAAGCCTCGAGCGCGAACGCGGGCACGGCGCATGCTGTCAAGCCCCGGTAACCTGGGCTCGACAGTGGACCGGCTCGAGGCGGGCTCAGGAGTGGCAGGACCGGCATTGCCCCCGATCGGGGAGCGCCTGCGACAGGCAGGCTCACCCGCGGGATGACGGTGCGCGGGCTGGCGCGGGCGGTGGATGTGTCGGCCAGCATGATCTCCCAGATCGAAGCAGGGAAGAGCAGCCCGTCGGTCAGCACGCTGTACGCCATCACCGCCGCCTTGGACATTTCGATCGAGGATGTCTTCGGCGATCTGAACGCTCGCCGGCTGCGCCGCACCGGTTCACCCGACGGCCTGCCGGCAGTGCCGGTTGCCGGCCGGGGTCGGTGCGGCCGGCGAGGCCAGCCGCGGGTGTGGACCGGTCGGCGAGCTCGGCGACGACCCAGGGACTGCGCCGGCTGAGGCACAAGCGACGGGTGGGGCCCGTCGTCGCGCCGGACGAGCGGGAGGTGCTCCACCTCGATTCCGGTGTGACCTGGGAACTGCTCGGCGCAGTTGCCGGACACTCACGTCGACTTCCTGCGCATCACGTACGCGCCGGGTGGCAGCCGGCTCGGGCGCGGGGCGTCTCATGCGCCATTCGGGCCTCGAATGGGGCCATGCTGCTCTGGTCAGCTGACGCTCACACTCGGCTTTGACACCTACGTACCTCAACCCCGGCGACTCGGTGTCGTTCGACTGCTCGACCCCACACTCCCTACGCCAACCACGGCGTGGAGCCCGCGGTCGGGATCTGGTTCGTCGCGGGCGCTTTCCGCTGATCCCGAGCGGTAAACTGACCCCCGTTGATCAGCGGCCAAACAGGGGTGCGGTGTGGGTATCGAGGAAGGGGTCGTCGTCGGCCTCGACAACGGCGGAACCGCGAACAACGCCACAGTCATGACGCCGTCGGGTGAGTTCCTCGTCGACCGACTGGTCGAGGTGCCGAGCCAGGTCGCCGAAGGGCCGGACGTCGCGGTGAACTCACTCGTCGAGGCGTTGGACGCGGTACTGGCACTGCTCGAAATGGACCGCTCGGAGGTCCGCGCGGTCGGCCTCGACACGCCAGGACCAGCCAGTGCCCGACGGCGTTATCTCTCCGGGGGTCGACCAACTTCGGGCACGCCGGGCTGGCGCGGCTTCGATGTGCGCAGTCGCGCTCGAGGAGCGGCTCAGGTTCCCGGTCGTCTACAACAACGACGGCAACGCGGCCGCGCTCTACGCCGCACTACCGGTGCCACTTCGGCCTGTCGAGGCGCACCACTGCGGTCGCTCCGTCTCGGCGATCGTCGGTACCGGGCTCGGCGGCGGCGTGATTGAGACCGGCAGCGTCGTCAAGGGCGCCGCCGGCATGGCCGGGAGAGCTCGGCCACGTCCTGCATCCCGTCGACGGGCTGCTGGACGACGGCCAGCCCGATGCCGGTGTGCAACTGCGGCCAGTCGGGCGACGCCGAGTCGTACGCCATCTCCTGACCGGTATCCGAGCGCAACCTGCTGCCGTACTGGCTGACCCGGTTCCCCGACCATGAGCTCAACGGTGTCGAGCTTGGCGTAGCGGCCCGCCAGGGTGCGCGGTTACGGCGAGCGGTTCGATCCAATGGCCCATTGGATCTTCGAGCAGCAGGCCCGTGCCGTCGGCCGGCTGTTCAACATCTGCATCCAACTTCGACCGATCCACACGCCTACTTCGTCGGCGGTGGCGTGGTCGGAGGCGACCCGGATTTCCGGTCCTGGGCGCCTGCGTACGGTCCGGGAATCGACGCTGCTGCGTGAGGAACGCAGCGGCGCATCGCCCGGTTCGCGATCGTTCCGGAGCTGGACATGGCCGGTGCGCCGGGGTTCGGCGATCACCGCCGCACTCTCGGCGCGCTCGCCCCTAAGCTCTGATCGCTGAGACCGGCCGCCGCATAGGCGGCGTCCGATCAACTTCCATGGTCGCGATGGAGTCCGCGATGGGGGTGAGTTCGTCGGCTTTCGCCGTTGACCGCGCCAACGAGGCGCTTTCAGCTGGTACGTGTACGAGGACTCGCCACGGACCCGCTCACTGGTTCTTGCGTCCATCCACTATGGACGTCAGCAGGTGCGGGAACTGCGGGGCGACGAAGTTGAGCACGCGTACCTCGCCGCGCCGCCCGACCACTCGAGCCGAGATGTTCAGCGGCACGCAGCGGTGCGAACCACATCGAAGTGGTCGCCCGCCCGGTGACGCCCTCGGCATAGCGCAGATCAACGGTCATCGCGCGGTCTACGCGAGAATCCCGCCGCAGCGTCTTCGCCCGCGCCGAAGTAACCTCCGGCTCGGCGTCTCGCCGAGGCGGAGCCCGGCCCAAACTGCCGCAGGAAGTGCATCGCGCGTAGCAGCCGGCGATCCATCAGGGATCCGCCGGCGAGTCGAATCTGATGATACCGGATGTCGGCGAAGCGGGCAGCGGGAAGCACATGCCTCCACCCGTACGAGGCGGGCCGAGTCTCGGCCGCAGAGTGCCAACACCCGGGCCACAGGTGGGTGGTAAGCGGTGAGTGGAACGCCTCCCAGCACGACGAACGTCCGCCCGTGCTCGGCTTCGGCCTTACGTTTGCACCGCCTGCACCTCACGGGCCTGGGCCGCGTTCGCGGCAAAAGGCTTCTCGCGCAGCACGTGCTTGCCGGCCGTCAACGCCTCGGCGGTCAGTGGGCGTGCAGCCCGTTCGGCAGCAGGTTTGTAGATGGCGTCGAGTTCGGGATCCCGTACCAGTGCTTCGTATGACTCGAAGAGCACCCGTGCGATGCCGTGCTTGGCCGCGAACGCTCGGGCTCGCGCGCGGGATCGCGGGCGGCGACCGCTGCCACGACAACGCCGTCATTTGCGCCGCGCGAGGCGCCATCAAAGCCCGTGGGAGCGATGCGGGCGGCGCCGAGTACGCCGATCCGGAGGGTGTCACCGGGATACCGTATCGTACGCCCGCAGCTCCAGTTGTGGCGCGGCGCGAAACCCGCCGCCGCGGTCCGCTCGGCCCTGGACTCGGTCACGGGCGCCCGACCGCGGGTTCCAGAAGGCAACGAACTCGTGCTCCCGTATGCGCGAGTGAGAGGCTGTTGAGATGCGGACCTACGGCCGGTACTGTCCATCATCGCCCGGGCGTCAGAACTGCTTGCCGAGCGCTGGTCCATCATCATCCTCCGCAACATCATCATCCTGGGTTGCCGGAACTTCAACGAGATCGCCGACGGCGCTCCCGGCCTGTCTCGCGGGCCTGCTGTCAAGCGGCTGCGGGAGCTGGCGCGGCGCCGGGGGAATCGAGATCCGCCCCAAGCCAGACGGCCCAGGCCTCGACTACGAGCCCACCGAGGCGGAGTCGGGAGCTGATCGCAGGTCCTGGTGAGACCTCCAGCACTGGGGCTCGAAGTGGGCCGACCTGACGCCAGAACAGGCCCATCCCGGCGTCGTGCTGTGGATGTGGGCGACGTTCTTCTGGACCGCGACCGCCTGCCTCAGCGCCGGGCACTCTGGTCCGCTTCGACTACCCGACGCTTGTCGGGGCCGGGAAGCCGCAGCTGGTTGCTCATCGAGCGTGGTGACGCCGAGATCTGCGAGAGTACCCCGGCGGCGAGGAACGTCTGGTCGTGGTCGTCAACGATCACCGAGTGGTCTTCGCCCCGCTGGCACCTCGGCAGCGAGATCGGATGGGGGCGAGGCCGTGCGATGCGGGGCGAGGCGATCGAGTTGAAGGGACCTCGCGGATACTCGCCCGAAGATCTTCCCGAGCTGGCACCGAGATCATGACCGAGGCCCAACCGCCTGCTCCACAGAAACAGACTCGGACGTGGACCAGGCCTCCCCGCGCCGTCGTTTTTGCGCATGCCTGACGACGGCGCTCGCCAACGACCCTCGCCTCGGTTCAAACGTTGCACTACTTCTCCGGGCGCGGGCGCACCACGCTCGACTTACGGCCGAAGTACCAGAGAGCGGGAGTGAGCAGCGATGGAGATCGCAGGGTTCTTGGGGAGCTGCTCGAACCGGGCGACGGAAGGATTCGAGACCGCCCGGCGGCTTTGGAACGGAGACATTCAGCGCAAACCCGCCACGTGCCGTCATCGCCCGCTGTACCGGGACCGCCGACGTACGGGCCGCCGTCCGCCTGGCTCGGGATCGGGACCTGCCGTTGCCTGGCGATCCGCGGTGGCGGTCACGCCGTCGCGGGGCGCGCGATGTGCGACGGTGGCCTGGTCGTCGACCTCGCGCCGATTGACCGGAGGTGAGGGTCGACCGCGATCGCGGAGCACCGCCCGGGCTCAGGGCGGTTGTCTGTGGCACCACGTCGACCATGAGCCAAGCCGCTGCAGGCTCGCGGTAACCGGTTGGCATCGTCACCCCACACCGGAATCGGCGGGTTGACGCTCGGCGGGCGGGATCAGGCACCTCATGCGCCCATTCGGTCTCACGATCCGTGGCCTCGTGTCGTGTTGCGACCTGATCACGGCCGATGGGAGTTCCTCTCGTGGCCAGCGCGGATGAGACATCCCGGGCTTTTTCTGGGGACTACAAGGGGCGGCGAGTTGCAACTTCCGGAATCGTCACGTCCTTTCAGTACCGGCTGCAGTCGCTCGGTCCCACGGTCCTCGCCGGGACTGCTCGCCCTGTGCCCGCTATGACCGAGGCGGGCGACGTGTTGCGCTTCTTCCGTGATTTCGCGGCCGACCTACCCGGACGAGGTGGGGATCATGGTCAACATTCGGCTGGCCCCCGCGCTGCCCGTCTTCCCCGAAGAGATGCATGGAAAACCGATTGTCGTGGTCCTGGTCTGCTACGCGGGGCCAATGGACGACGGTGAGGATGTGCTGCGGCCCCTTCGCGAATTCAGGCCGCCCGCGCTCGACACGCTCGGGCCGACGCCGCACGTGGCGCACCAGGCGGTGTTCGACGCTGCCTACCCGCACGGCCGTCACTACTGGAAGGCGTGGAAGCTGCCCCACTCACCGACCGCGCGATCGACGTGATTGTCGAGCAGGCCGGGGCCATTACCTCGCCACTCTCAGCGATCCCGTTATTTACCCTGGGCGGGGCGGTGGCCCGGGTCGAGGACACCGCGCGCCGCATTCACCGGCCGGACCGCGGCGCACGACATCAATTTCGTCGCTTCCGCTGGCCCCCGACGACCCGGAGCCTGAGGCGCCACAAGGCATGGGCGCGAACGGCCTGGGAGGCGTTACGACCGTTGCCCACGGCGTCTATATCAACTTCATGTCCGACGAATTGGCACCGCATGTGCAATTCGCTTACGGAAAGGAAAGTACGCCAGCTGGCCGCGCTCAAGGCGGAAGTACGACCCGTACAAACGTGTTCGGTTCAACCAGAACATCGCGCCCGCCGAGTAGGCGCCTGCAACGCCACCGTTCGCGAAGGTCGCCTAACCTCCGGAGCCATCCGTGACTTTCCAGGAGGCGGTGGGTACGCCGATTTGTCCGTAGGTGAGTGTCCCGCTCACGCGGCTGGAGCCGGCGGGTGGCTGGATGGCGATGCAGCGGCGGCGCCTCGCCTGCGGAGATGATCGTGTAATCCAGGGGCGGTTCTGCGCACGTCGATAGCAAGTCAGCCCGAACAGTGGTCCCGTTCGGCGGGACGTACGCGAAGTCGTTCCAACGGACGATCGATACCGCCCCCTGGACCACCTCGTAGCGGATATCGAAGGCACCCGCCGCAGCCGTGCTCGAGGACGTCCTCACGCACTCATCGGTCCACTCGACTCCGAGCAACGCCACGGTCCAGGTGCCGTCTCGGTCGGAGAATGCAGCCGGTGCCTACCGGCAGGTCGAACGAGGTCTTCGGTCCACCATCGACGACTTGAACGGGCGCGGTGAACGACAGCCGCCGAGCGCGACAGCGACGGGCGGGTGGTTAGCGGGCCGACCGTCGCGGGCCCGTCCGCTGTGGATGTCCGGATGCGGCCGATCCCCGCCACGATGGTCGCGCCGCAAATCACTAGCATGGCGGCGATGATCCCGACAATCAGCCGGCCACCACTCTTCGGGCCGCACCCGGCTGCCGCGGCCAGGTCGCTGTCGGAGTATTGGGCGAGATGCCGCGCGGCGTGGACGGCGCCCGCGTCGGCACCGTGGACCTGGCTGATGGTCGCACCGATCTGGGCCGGGACGGCGGCGGGGCACAGAGGGTTGTGAGGCGAAAGGTTCCACGGGCTGCCAAGGCTGTTCCCGGCATTGGCGCTGGGGGCTGCAGAACCGGATCGGGAAGCGGCAGCGACGGCTGTGAAGCGGGTCGGGCGGCGGGGGCGCACTGCGTCACCGGTCGATCCTTCCGGTCGGTGGACTCAATCGTATGCCGCGGCGCCCAATAGCGATCTCGGGGTTCACCAGAGTCGCGACCTTGGCGCAACGTATTATTCACGCTATCTCTGTGCGTGATAAGCGGCCAGGAATCGCCCGGGCGCTCGTGTGGCGTGTCGGGGCCCAGGGCGCTTGTCACGAACTCGATATCAATATCAATCCGTGACATCAGCCACCCAGATGTTCTCGATTAGCGCAACACCTCGCCGTGAGTCGGGAGCGCATCTGAACTGACGGCGATGCGGCCAAGTCCACAAAGCGCCAACGACGGCATGTTCACCGGGCCTTCACCGACATCGCTCGGCTGGCATTGATATCGGGACATCACCATGCACCCCAGCGGATGGCAAGGCGGCGCGCCCCGCAACCCACCACGCCCGGTCGGCCGAGCTGGCTCAACCAAAGCGAACAGGCTCCGTACTGATGGGCCGCCGTCAGCTGTCGCCGTCAGCCGGCGCCGGGATGTGAGCCCCATTGATCTGCGCGGCTTGAGGCCAGATGGCTAGCCAGCTTCGCCTAAAGGTCAGCGTCGTCGATTATCGCCCGATGGTCGTGGCATCGATCGAAGTTCGGTCCGTCCACCGCGGTCCCCGCGGGCGCGTTGTGCACGGCAGGTCTAACCGCCGGGCGCCGCTGCAGTCGCTCCTGCCAATCCGGAGTGATCATTGCCGCGGAGGCGCACGGGGGCGCCAGCGCCGCCGAGCCGTCCATCGGAACGTAGCGCGATGTTCACTCCACCTCCAAACCTAAAGCGGATCTACGAGTCGAATCGGTCAGCAAATCGACCATACGGCTGGTCGAGTCCATTTGGGAATAGCGACATGGCGATTCGCCCGGTTTGCCGGCGGCTGTCAAGCCGCGTAGTCGAGGCTCCGCTGGTGACAGGGCTTGTCCCGGCAGGTCAACCGGCAGCCTGGTGGTGTGGCCGCGGCGCGAATCGAACGCGCTACACCGCTTTAGGAGAGCGGATCGCCTGCAACCCGGCCCGATAGGTGCCATCTGCGTAAACGTCGCGTTGTGGTGACGCGGGGCGTATCAAAGGCGCGCCTACCCATTGCCTGCGGGTGTCGGCGAGATCCGGTTCGACGTAAAGCCTCAGCTCCTATCACCGCGAGTCCTGAGCCGCAGGCCAACCAGCCGACTCGGCAAGGTTGGGTCCTCAGCGCGGCGAGACCACGAGCTGTTATCGACAAGGCCAAGGACGAGCAGCGACTCCGGAGTGCGCCAGAATGGCGTCCCACATTGAGGATCGAGGCGGACTCTCCGGCCCCGACCGAGAAGCTGCTTGTGGGTCGACGGGACTGCACCCGGCTGGTCGATGGCGTCCTCAGGCAGGTGAACCTGGTTCGGCGAGGTAGCCAGCAGCGGGGTCCCTGTCACCGGCGCGTTGTGCCTCGTGGACGCCGATTGGCCGCTCATCGGTGGAGCCTTCACATCTCGCGGATTCATATCGTCTCGCCGAAGCGGTTGGCCGGAATGCTTGCCGAAACGCAAACTGGGGCAGTGGACGTCCTCGCGATCCGCGAGTTGTTGACTGCGCGGTTCCACTGCGCGTTGACGGTAGCTCGCAGATTCATCGCCCAGCGTGTTGTAAACAGCACCCGTCGCGGCTCTAATCTCGAGGATGGCCAGGCTGCCCGCGTACGACCGCACTATCGACACGGCCCGACCGCAATCCACCGTGGACAGAGGAGTACCCGGGTTATCGAATCGAACGCCACGTCAGCGGTACGAGCGGCGCATCGGCACCGCGCGACGTCTTCACAGCATTCGTCGTGATCAGCCTACGCGCCGTACTTGGCCACTGCCACGCAGCCAGCCGCTCAGCTATGGCGACGCGAGCATGTGTCACCTGGGAGTTCGCCGTCGGTGCCGGGCATCGGGTCCGGCAGCGACGTCGGCGCCTACTGGACTGATCGGTCGAAACACGCCCGGGCGCATCAGGCGATTCCTGGATTGTCACGGCAATGGCGCGTTGTTCTGCAGCGGATTAGAGATCATCGCTCCGGTTAATCGGGCCACTCAGATGGGCCGGGCGGTGTAGGCGCGCGGCAGACATAGAAGAGGCGTCCTCCACCCGAGGATGGATGAATGCCGTCTGCCCGATGCCGAGCACTCACGCAGGCCCGGTGAGCCACCTCGCGAGCCGAAGCTTGTCGTCACCGCCGGCGGGCGTGGCGTGGTGGGCCACGGCGGTACCCGGCTGCTGGCCGAATCGGCCCGACCTGACCCGCTTGTCCATCCGATGAGCGAAGCACTCGGCCGGTGCGGCAATGCAAACCGAGGCCATCACCCAACGTCGTCCGGTGCTGCCAGGATCGACCCCGACCCGAAGAGGGGCCTGTGTCGGAGCCGGCCACCGTCTCACCGCCGTCGATTCGTGCAAACGCGAGTTTTCTGCCCGTGGCCACGAACCTGGTCGCCGCGTTCCTCGCCGGATCGCTGTTCCTGCCGCTCGCGGTCAGCGTGGGTGGGGATACCGTTACTTCATTCCGTACTCCGTCGAGCCCAGCGTGGACTTCGCCGACGTAGCGCGGGCGATGGTGCTTCTTGTCGCGCTCGCGGTGTCGGTGACCGACGCCAGCTGGCTGGATCCTCAGTGCGGTCGGCATGGCCATCGAGGTCTATCTCCTCTACCAGGGCAATGATCGCCGCTGGACGCCGTCTCTCCCGATCCTGGCGGTCGCGGTCGGCCGGCACCTGGGCGGCGGTGCTCGCCGCGCCTCGCGACGCGTCCGACACCGCATCCCGCTCGGGCGTGCGCGGTCGGACTCGGCGTGGGCGTCGTGGCGGGGTGGCCCATGTACTGCAACACTCTCCTGGCGCAGAGCGGCCGGACGCTGCTGAGCCGACGGACTGTTGATGGGCGCGATCGCGGCGCTCGTCCTCGTGGCCGGGGTGGCACTCCTCGTTACCGGAGTACGGGCGGCCCTACCGGTACCAGCGAAGCGAACTGGTGGGGACCGGTGGTCGCCGTGGTAGGCCGCCGCGGTCGTCGGCCGCGTGCTCTGGCGCGTCTGGCAGACCGTGCTCGCTGACATGGTGGGAACGACGGAAGGCGGCACCGACCCCTCGCAACGCCATGATCGACGCTCGACCGGCGTCGTCGGCATCGGCATCGCCGATCGCGATCGCGGTGATCCCTGCTGGTGGCGCAGCGTACCCGGCGGGCGGCGCGAGCCTCGCCCGCTGGGTGGTGGTCGGCTTCGCCCTCGCCTGCGCGTCCGGAATGGCGCTGCCGCAGGACTCGACGGCAGTGTGATTGTCGACGTGGTGGTGCCGGCTGCGGCCGGGCGGTCAGCGTGGCCGCCGTGTCCGGTGGGCCGACCGGTGGGTGCCCGCGGACGCGTTGGGGTCGCGCTGGCGGCCGTCGCGGTATTGCTCAGCTCACCGGGCAGCATGGAGCGGCCTGCTAGCCAGGGCGCCATGATCGCGCTGGCCTTTCACGTACGCCTTCACGCTCACCGCCGGCCTCGCCGCAGCCTCGTCGACGGGCGCGGGCGGGGCATCACTGGTGCCGAGGTCGCCAGGCGCGGCGGCGCTCGGCTTCGCCGTAAGCCGCTCGCCGAGCCGGTGTTCACGCGCCGCCGGGATTACCAGGCGTCCGTGTACCCGCCGGTGCAGGTGAGCCGGAGTGCTCACCTTGGCCGGGGCCGCGGTTGCGCGCTCCTGGTGCTGTTCGGGTTCTGGCGCACCGGTTCGGCGAGTGCGGCGCGAGATCGCCCGCTGCAGACAGCCGGCGGTGGGACTCCCAGTTGTGCTCCACCCAGACGGGACCTCCGGCTACGGCGCGAGGACCGGATGTCGACGAAGCGGGTAGCGGGAAGCGCATGTTTGCCTCCACGCGCGTGAGTGGGCCGGATCTCGGCGACAAGCGCCAACGCCCGGGCCATGGCGGGGGTGGTAGTGGCAGTGAAACGCCTCCATCACGACGCGACAGGCGCCCCCGCTCCCGGCCTCCTGGCTCCAGCGTTGTACCGCCTGCACCTCGCGCGTCCTGGGCGGCGTTCGCGGCGCCGAAGGGTCCTCGCAACGCGCGTTGCCCGCCGCGGTGCAGCGCATGGCGCGGTCCAGCAGGCGCGTAACCCGTTCGGCAGCGGGCTGTAGATGACGCCGGGCGCCGAGCCAAAGCCCGGCCGTACCGGACCGTCAGGGCCGGCTTCAAGACTGCACGAGATGTCCTCCGCCGGCCAAAGCAGACACAGGTCGACCCTTCCCTCAGGGCCTCGGCGGGCGCGCGCCCTCGCTCGCCGTACCACGCGTCGTGCTCCGCCGCCGGATCCGTCACTGGATCAGCCATGCCGACCGACCCTGGTGATGAGTTGTCGCGCCCGCACCCGTCACACCTACGACGGGACACGACGAGACGGAAGGATGACGTGATGAGTGCGGACACGCGGCTGGAGGAGCTGGGCGTGAGCGGTCTGGGCGAGGTCGACGAGCCGGCGTTCTCGGGGCTGGCGGAGCGGCACCGGCGGGAGCTGCACGTGCACTGCTACCGGATGCTCGGGTCGTTCGAGGACGCCGAGGACACCGTGCAGGAGACGTTCCTCCGTGCCTGGCGGCGGCGGGAGACCTTCGAGGGGCGGTCGACGTTCCGGGCCTGGCTGTACCGGATCGCCACCAACGCCTGCCTGGACCTGCTCGCCAAGCGCCGCCCGGAGCCCGCGACCGGCGGCGAGGTGCTGTGGCTGCAGCCCTACCCGGACCGGCTGCTCGACGAGCTGCCCGCGGGCGACGCGGACGAGCCGGAGACCGTCGCCGTCGCGCGGGAGACGATCGAGCTGGCGTACCTGGTCGCAGTCCAGCACCTCGCGCCGCGCCCGCGGGCCGTGCTGATCCTGCGGGACGTGCTCGGCTGGCCGGCGAAGGACGTCGCGGAGCTCCTCGGGGACTCCGTCAACTCCGTGAACAGCGCGCTGCAGCGGGCCCGCGCCGGCATGCGGGAGCACCTGCCCGCCGAGCGGCAGGACTGGACCGGCGGCGAGGAGGACGCCGGGACGCGCGAGCTGGTGCGCCGCTATACCGACGCCAGCGTGGCCACGGACGTCGACGGGCTCGCCGCACTGCTGCGGGACGACGTCCGCTGCTCGATGCCGCCCACGCCGGGCCTGTACGTCGGCCGCGACACGGTGGTGAACGACTGGGTCGAGGAGCGGCTTCGAGGGCATGAAGCGCCTGCGCGCCGTCCTCACCTCCGTGAACCGGCAGCCCGCCGTCGCCTTCTACCTCTGGCGGAAGCGGGAGGGCGCGTACCTGCCGCTGACGATCGACGTCCTGCGCGTCACCGGCGGGGCGATCACCGAGATCGTCACGTTCCAC
>ERZ1370068.6721-contig-5688_pt1 | contig 46490 bp, 47 predicted proteins | sample MGYA00561227_ERZ1370068 | MGnify/ENA primary metagenome ERZ1370068 (study PRJEB38410, sample SAMEA6850437) | metagenome | study: Metagenomic assessment of the ecological functions of the soil: analysis of the soil microbiota associated with the... | reverse complement strand
GGTGCGATGCGGACACGCGGCGCGCCAGGCGCGCCTGGCTCACGAGGCCTCCTCGTCTCTCGTTAAAGGAACCTATCACCGGGTTAGGTGCCGGATGCTGGTGCCATCGACGCGGGGTGCACCACGGCGGCTGGATGAGCCGAAGCTCGACCGGCTCAAAGAGGAGAACGAGCGGCTCGAAGGCGCGGCAGAGCCGCGCGGTCAGCCTGAAGGTCAGCGAGAAGGGCGGCCTGTCCGTCTACGGCCTCGGGCGCTTCCCGGTCACGCTCTACAAGGAGCAGTGGACGAAGCTCCTCGACATCGCGGACGACATCCGGGCGTTCCTCAAGGAGAACGACGCCCGCCTGAAATCGAAGGAGTGACGGCCGCCGGCCCCGTGCCTCGCTTCCTCTACGGCACGGCCTGGAAGGAGGACCGCACCGAAGCGCTCGTCCGGCTGGCGCTGGACGCGGGCTTCCGCGGCATCGACACCGCGAACCAGCGCCGGCACTACTTCGAGGCGGCGGTGGGATCGGCGGTGGCCGCGCTGGTGCGGCGTGGGCCCGCGCGGCGCGAGGACCTGTTCCTGCAGACGAAGTTCACGTCGCTCGGCGGCCAGGATCATCGGCTCCCTACGACGCCGAAGCGGATCCGGCCACCCAGGTCCAGCAGTCGTTCGCGAGCTCGCTCGAGCACCTGCGGACGACCTACGTCGACTCCTACGTCCTGCACGGTCCTTCGTCGCGCCGGCGGCCTCACCGCCGAGGACTGGGAGGTGTGGCGGGCGATGGAGACGGCTGCATCAGGGCGGCCAGGCGCGCCGGCTCGGCGTGAGCAACGTGTCGCTCGAGCAGCTCACGACGCTTCACGGCGGCAGCGACGGTGAAGCCGGCGTTCGTGCAGAACCGCTGCTTCGCGGTCAACGGCTGGGATCACGGCGTCCGCGCGTTCTGCCGCCAGCACGGCATCGTCTACCAGGGCTTCTCGCTGCTGACCGCGAACTGCGCGTCCTCGCCTCGTCCGCCGTCGTCCAGGCGGCACGGCGCACGGGCCGCACGCCGGCCCAGGTCGTCTTCCGCTTCGCCCTGCAGGTGGGAATGCTGCCGCTCACCGGGACCTCCAGCCCGGTGCACATGAAGGAGGATCTGGCCTCCCAGGACTTCGAGCTCGGTGCGGACGAGGTCCGCGCGATCGAGGAGTGCGGGTTACGGACGGCTTGACGCCCGCGATGCTCGACAGCGAGCGGCGACGATGCTCCGGATTCCCACGCCTCGCCGCTGTGCGGCGGCCTGTCGCTCATGCGCGGTCGCCACCACCCTCGCCGCCCAGCCGCCGAGCCTCGCTGCCCCACGAGACGCGCTTCTACACGCACGACGGCCTGCGGCTGGAGGCCGTACCTCTACCAAAGCCCGCCTGGTCCGGTCCGGGGACCCGCCACTGTGCGTCTACAACCACGCGTCGGCGACGCCGGACGAAGAGAAGAAGGATAGCGGCCCGGCGCCGTTCATCGCGCGCCTTCTCGTTCGTAACCCGCCGGCTACGCCGTCCTCGTCCCCGAGCGGCGCGGCTACGCGAAATCGGAGGTAGGGCAAGGGGTTCGGAGGACATCGGCGCGTGACCGCGGCCCGCGTTACATCGCGCGCATGGACGCGGAGGCGCGGCGACGTGCGCGCGGCCGGCTGATCGACGACGATGGGCGCGCGATCCGCGATCTCTGCGCGTCGACGCCGAAGCGCGTCGCCCTCGTGGGCTGGTCGTTCGGCGGGATCGTCACGACTCCTCGCCAGCGGCACACGCCGGCCCGCGCGTTCGGCGCCGTCGTCGATGCAAGCCCCGGCGCTCTTGAACTGGGACCGCAGCCCCGACCCGCGCGCGGCTCCTCACGAAAGCGGCCACACGCATCGAGGCCCGATCCAACGCGCGGTCGCGGAGAACGAGCTTCGGACCACCCGAGAGCGCGCGCGCCGTCTGCGAAGCACGCGCGCGCGGCACGACCCGCGGAGCTCAAGGTCTACCCGCCGTTCACGCCCGCCACGCGCTCCGCGCGAGCAGCGCGCCCGGCCACGCCCTCTTCAGCTTCCGGGGCGTCAAGATCTTTGGGGTCCGGATCTTGCTGGACTTCCTGGCCCGGCACCTCGCCCGCGCCGGCTTCCCTGACCTTCCGGCGGGGCGTTCGGCGACCGAACGCCAAATAGAACCGCCCAGCCGGGACGGCCAGCGGGATCGACCAGCCTGCGATCGCCGGTCTGCGCATCCCGGCGGCGAGCTGCGCGGTGCGTCCTGTCGCTCCGGTGCAGCGCCTGCTCGCGAAGGCCGGTCGACGACGCAGGCCGCGCCGCGCGGACCCGGGGGCCGTCGTCACGGTCGGATCGACGTCCGGCCTGCGGGATCACAGCCGGCCCCAGGTCGGCGAATCCGGACCGCTTCATCCCGCCCGGACTGGAGTCCGAGCCGCCGGTGAGCAGGTAGACGCGGAGCTGGGTCCACTGCGCGACCTGCGTGGGTTGACGGGCGCCAGCGCTCGTCGTTCACCGAGCAGACGGGTGCTCGCGCACGCCCGCGGCCGCACGACTCCACCACGGGACGCCGAAGAAGCAGGGCGCGCGGGCACGACCACGGCGCCGCCGGACGGTGAGCGCATTCACGACCACGCTGCTGGCCGCGGGCGGGTCCGGCGCGGGTCGAAGTCTGGCCACATCCGGCGGCCAGGAGGGCGACGAGTACGGCGATGGCTTGGCGTACGCCCGTACGAGCACGACGGATGCCAGCGTGCGCAGGCGGCTGCCATCGCTCCGCAAGTCGTTGCCCGGGCGTCAGGCCGTCCGTGGCGTCAAAGCCGCCGCTCGCTCGGTGTCCGCTCGTCGAACGCGCCGTGCGGACCTGGGACGTCAAGTGAGGGGTCGCGATCCGAGCAACGCGTTCTGGAACGAGCTGGCCATCGCGCACACCTGGCGCAGGAGCGACGGGCAAGCATCTGCGGGGTCGCAGGCGCTGCTTGTAGTCCGGGTACGGCGGCCGCTTGATCTTGACGGGCGGGTTCTTCTTGAGCTCCTCGAGCACGACCTCGACCGCCTTCTCGAGCTGCGGGTCGCGGCCCTTGCGCACCAGCGCGGGATCCTGCTCCACCTCGACGTCGGGCGCGATGCCGATGTTCTCGACGTCCCACTCGCCCTTCGCGCTGTAGAGGCCCCAGCGCGGCGCGGTCACGAAGCCGCCGTCCATCAGGGCGGATAGCCGCCGATGCCCACGAGCCCGCCCCACGTCCGCACCCCACCACCGGACCCAGGCCCGCGCGCCGGAAGAGCCAGGGCAGCGCGTCGCCGCCCGAGCCCGACATCTGGTTCACGATCATCACCTTCGGTCCGTAGATCCCGCCCGCGGGCTCCACCATGTCCTCGCCTTCGCGCGACATGTTGACCATCTGGGGCGTGCGCTTGAGGTAGTCCACGATGTAGTCGGCGATGGAGCCGCCGTGGTTGAAGCGCTCGTCGAGGATGACCGCATCCTTGCCGACCTGCGAGAAGAAGTAGCGGTTGAAGTTCGCGAACCCGTCCGGCGAAGGTGTCCGGGATGTAGACGTAGGCCACGCGGCCCCGCGTCAGCTCGTCGACCCGCCGGCGGTTGTCCTCCATCCAGGTGCGCAGGCGCAGCGCCTCCTCCGGACGGCACGGGCGACGACGGTCGACCGTGCGCGAGCGCGCTCCGTCCGCGCTCGGGCCCACGGTGATGACGGTCTGCTTGCCCGCCGTGCCCTGGAACAGCCGGTGGCACGTCGTCGTCGCCGCGCAGGTCCTGGCCGTTGACGGACGAGGAGGAACTCGCCCGTCTTGACGCTCACGCCCGGCTGGGTCAGCGGCGCCTGGAGCTTCGGGTTCCAGTTCTCGCCGGCGAGGATGCGCGCGAATCTGGTAGCGCCCGTCGATGACGCGGTAGTCCGCGCCGAGGAGGCCGACGCTGACCGGTCCTGCTTCGGCTGCCATCCCCCGGCCACGAACGTGTGGCCGACGCACGATGTTGCCGCGTCATCTCGCGGAAGAGCTGGTTGAGGTCCTCGCGGCTCGCGATCCCGTCCACGAACGGCGCGTAGACGGCGCTCCGCCGCCTTGAGGTCGAGGCCGTGGAAGTTCGGGGCGTAGAGGAAGTCGCGCTCCATGCCGCCAGACCTCGCGGTACATCTGGCGCCACTCGGCGCGGGATCGACGTACACCCGATCGGGGCCTTGAGCGGCCCCGTCCTGCGGCGGGCGCCTTCTCGCTGGCGGTCACGGACCACTTCTGGCCCTGCGACCAAGAGCACCTTCGTCGCCGTCAGCTGGAGAACACCGAACGTGCTGCAGGTCCGCCGTAGACGGAGCTCCGCCGTCAGATCTTCTCGAGGAACTTCTCCGTCTTGCGCGTCTTGAGCTGCGAAGCGGGACACGTTCTGCGGCGGCGGTCGTCGAGCTCGACGTAGTCCTCGTCCGGTGAGCACGGTGGGGTTCGCGACCAGGAACAGTACGCCCTCCGCGCCCGTCTCCAGGGCCGCGTAGTTCGCGCCGCTCGATGGGCAGGGCGACGATGCGCTGGTCGATGCCCGTCGAAGTCGATCTTCACCGGCTCCAGCTTGGTCCTCGGCGCTTCTTCTCGCCGGCCTTCTTGTCCCGTCTTGTCGGCGCTTCGCCGTCCTTCGTCCGCCTCGGCCTTCTTGTCGCCGTCGGCCCTTGGTCCTTGTCGTCCTTGGCCTTGTCGTCGGCCGCCCTCCTCGTCGCTCTCGGGGCGCGACCGGCGAAGGAGGTCCTTGCGCGAGCACGCGCGGCGTAGACGCTGCTCGTGACGCGCCAGGCCATGCTCGTCATGTCCAGCCAGCCCTGCGAGAGCCGCGCGCTCGTCGTGGCGACGAAGTAGAGGTACTTGCCGCTGCGGTCGAAGCGCGGCGAGAGTGGCGTCGCTGCGGCCGTCCGTGCACCTGCTGGCTCTTCTCTCTCGCGACCGGAATACACGAACGCGGCCGCGCAGGTAGTTGCGGAGCTGCTTCGTGTAGGCGATCCACTGGCTGTCCGGCGACCAGGCGGGATCGAGGACGCGGCGGGCGTGTCGTAGAGGTCGCGTGTCGATCTTGACCGGGGCCGGGCTTGTCGAGGTCCACCATCCACAGGTTCATGCCGCTTGTCCGTGTAGGCGATCTTCTTGCTGTCGGGCGACCAGCGCGGGCTAGTAGAAGAACGACGGCGGCGCGCCGAGGTCGATCTTGCGCACGGCGCCGAGGCCGTCGGGCGCGCGCACGTGAAGCGGCGTACTCGCCGGACTCGTCCGAGAAGCCACGCGATCCACTTGCCGTCCGGCGACCACGCCGGATCGCGGTCGGCGACGCCGGGCGTCCGCGTCAGGTTGCGCACGTCCCCCTTCTCCGTCGGCGCGGCGAGGATCTCGCCGTGCGCCTCGACGAGGACGCGCTTGCCGGAGGGCGAGAGGGCGGCGTGGAGGATCTGGCGGGCCTCGACCTTCTCGAAGCGCGGCCGGAGCTGGGGAAGGTCGGCGGCGATGCGTGACGTCGACCGCGTGCTGCGTCTGGCCGGACGCGAGGTCGTACAGGCGAGAGAGCGCCGAGCTGGTCGTAGACGATCGCGCCCGGGCCCGGCGGAGGCGGACTGGACGTCGAAGCCGTCGTCGTTCGCGATCGACCTGGCGTACGGCGTCGGCGCCGGTGTCGTACGCGAATAGCGTCACCGCCCCGCGCGGTCGGAGAGGAAATAGCACGGTGTCGCCGACCCACATCGGGTTGCTTGTCGTTCGAGCCCTCGCGCGGCACCTTGGTGACGCGTGGAGTCGCGAAGGTCCGCGATCCAGATCGGCGTCGATCTGCCCGCCGCGGTAGCGCTTCCATGCCGGCTGCCACTGGAAGTACGGCACGTAGGCGAGCAGCGCGCCGTCGGGCGAGTACGACGCCTCGCTCGCCCGAGGGCAGCGGCAGCTCGGTCGGGAACCCGCCGGAGACGGGCACGGTGTAGAGCTGGTGGAGGTCGCGGTAGCGTCTCGCGCGACCGGAGTGGAAGAGGACGCTCTTCGCCGTCGGGAGTCCAGGCCACGGCGACGTCGGGCCCGGGATGATGGGTCGAGCCGCCGGCGGCTGTCCGCCTGCCGCGGGCACGACGTACACGTCGGCGTTCTCGTCGTGAGTCGCCGGTGTACGCGATGAGCGACCCGTCCGGGCGAGAAGATGGCGGCTGAGTCGCTGCGTCCCTGCCCGGCGACGAGACGAGCGGGCCGTGCCGCCCTCGCGGGGCACGGTCCAGATCTCACCCGCGAAATCGAACGCGATGGCTGTCGCGCGAGAGCGACGGGTGCTGGAGGAGGAGCGGGCGGGCCCGCGCGAACGCCGTCGCCGCCGAGGCCAGGGCGAAGAAAACCGCGGCCAGGATCTTCATGGCCCCGCATTGTATCGTTTGGCTCATGAAGAGCCTCTTCTTGACCCTGATGAGCCTGCGTACGGCGCGGTGGTCCACGCCGCGCCGCCCGGTGCCAGCGCGCGGCCGCCGCCCATGTCGATCACCTCATCCTCGGGGCGCGCGACCTCGACGAAGGCATGCGGCGCTTCGAGGAGCAGACGGGCGTCCGGCCGAAGCTGGGCGGCGCGCATCCGGTCGGCGGTGGCGCAATGGCGCTCGTCCCTGGGGTCTTCCTCTACGCCTCGAGATCCTCGCACCGCAGGTGAACGCTCCCGATACGGGCCTGGTCGCGGAGCTGCGCCAGCGGATGGACCTCACTCCGTACCGGCTGGGCCGTCTTCGTGCCCGACATGGAGGCCGCGCGCAAGCGGCCGGGCGAGGCCGGGCCCGGCCTGTCCGAGGTGTCCCTCGGGGTCGCGCGCGCGTCCGGACGGGACGCTCCTGGACTGGAAGTCGTTCGAGATCGAGAAGCCGCCCATCGCGGGCCTCCCGTTCTTCATCCGCTGGGGAGACGGGACCACTCACCCGTCGTCAGGACTCGCCGGGCGGGTGCCGCCTGGAGCGGCTCCGCGCCGTGACTCCCGACGTCGACGGCCTGCGCCGCGTCTTCGCCGCCCATCGCTCTCGACGTGACGGCGGAGAGAGGGGCGCGGGGGGGCCTCGACCTCGTGCTGCGCTGTCCGAAGGGAACGGTCGAGCTGCGCGGCGATCAGGGCCTCGCGGAGTAGCCGCGGTCGTACGCGCATCCCGATGCAGTAGATCCTCGCCGGAGTCGAGCCGGGCCACGGCGGCCAGCAGGCGCACGGCCCCGAAGGGCGCCGGGCCGGCGACTCCGCCTCCACGAGGTAGATCTCCAGCCGCCGGTACTGATGGACCACGTTGCCGAGGCCGTCGATGCCGAGGCGTCGGCGTCGACCTTCGCCGCCTCGTCGGGTGTGAGCAGCCGTCCCTCCAGGCTCAGCACCGCGTCCGTCTGGCGGCTCACGCGCACGCGCACGCGGACGGCTCTCCGGCTCGTCCAGGTCGAAACTCTCCGACTGGTCTGTCCCCCGGAGGTCGAGGCGGCCGGACTGGAGGCGCGCCATCAGCGAGATCGAGGGCTCCGCGCGCCGCGGCTGGCCGCCCAGGTCCTGCTGGCGCGCGTTGACCTGCCGCTGGCGCCGCCGGGCAAAATCGGAAAGAGAGCAGGGCCAGCGGCATGAGCGCGGCCAGCGCGATGAGCACGATGCGGAGCGCCGCCCCGCGCTCCTGCGCGTTCAGAAGACGGGGGGTGGTGTCGTGCCACGCGTGCATCCGCACGGTCTTGGCCCCGGAGACGGGGTCCTGTCCGATCACGCCCCGCGAGGCCGATGGAGTGATAGCCCTGGACGTCGAAGGGAATGGTCGCCCAGTGGGGCTCGCGCGACACGAGGACGGTCCGCGGCGGCACCACCACCGGAGGGAGAGCGGGATTCGGCCGCAGGCGCAGCGTGATAGCGCACGCCGTCCGGCGTCGTCTGCGGCGGCCGGACGAGCAGGCTTCGCGGGTCGCGGAGCCCCCGCGAGGGCAGGTATTCGAACCTGCAGCTCCTCGACGTAGCGGGCGAGGATCTGCTCCGACGGCCCGGCGCCTTGCGGGCGACCGCGGACACACCCGTGCGATCCGTCGTCAGTGAAGCCGACCTCGCGGACCTTCAGTACGCGCGTGCGCCGCGCCGACCACGGCGGGCGCTTGAAGCCGCGGGTGGGCGTGTCCGTGCGAGCGGAGCCTCAGCGCGTTGGGCCTGGCCCCGGTGACCTGTGCGCGCTCCAGCTTGTTGGGCTCGTCGTCCGCGAGCAGCACCTCGTCACCCTCCGCGAAGAGGGCGGCGCCCTCGACGGATACGAATTGCTCCGGGTCGGCGAGGTCCTCCTCCAGCACCCCCACGATGCCTTCTGGGTTCGAGCGCAGGGTGATCGCATCGAACGAGCGGGTGCCGTCGAGGTGCCCAGGAAGACGGGCCCGCGTCGCCGAGCCCGTAACCGGCGCGCGCGATCTCGACCGCCATGTCGTCGATGGCGCGCACGCCGCTGTACTCCGCGCTCGGTCACGCGTCTGCGTCTGGTAGAGAGCCAGCTCGCGCGCGTGACCTTGTAGACGAGAGCGGCGATCAGGAGCGTGATGGCCAGGACGATGATCACCTCGATGAGGTGAACCCGGCCTGGCGTCGGCGGATGGTAGCCACGCAGTCGCTATGATAGGCACGCGTTGAGCGCCGCTGTCGCCCTCCGTGGACTCTGCCCCCAATGCGGGCGTCGCGTGCCCGGGCGCGAGCCCCGCTGCCACTGCGGGCTCACGCGCGCCGAGGCGGCGGGCTCGGGACGGTCCGCGCCCACGCCCCCGGGTTCGCGAGCGGCCCCGGCCGACGGCCGCCGGGGGCCATCGTCGTCACCCTCCCCGCCGCCGCGGCCGTGGGCTCTGGCGTTGTTCGCGCGCCATCCGGCGGGTCGACCGGAGTGTACAGGGCGCCGCGCGCACGGAGAGCCCACTGGCGCGGGCCAGGCCATCTATCCCGCGCTGCCCGCGCTCCCGGATGGCGGTGGCGCGGACGGCCGGGGTGTGGCGAAACCCGTGCCGGCGTCACGCAGGTCCCGCTTCGCCCTCCCAGCGCCGCCCAAGCCGATTGGGACCGCGCGGTGGCCCTGCTCGACCTGCCGCTAGCGGATCGCCGCGGACACGAGCGTCCTCGAGCTGAGCTACCGGCCTTTCGCGGCGGCCTGCGTCGCGCAGGAGAGCGCCCCGCGTCGGTGGGGACGGGGCGCGAAGGCGATTGGCTCGCGTCCTTGAAGACCGCGCGGCTCCTCCCCTGAGTCACGCTGCGGGAGAAAGGGGCGACCGTGGACTGCGAAGGTGCGCGGCGCCTCCGGTCGCGCGAGCGGACGCGCTGGAAGTCCGGACCTCGTCGACGCGAACGAGCGGCTCGGCCGGACGAGCGGCGTCCGTCCCGAACACTGGCGGCAGCTGGTGGCGGTCTATCTCCTGGAGGGCTGGGACCGCTACTGAGGGAGCCGGGATATCTGACTCGCCGCCGCCGAAGCGCTCGATGGGAATCACGCTTCCGGCGACGGCGCCGAGGTCAGGGGCGAGCGACTACGGGCAGACCGCGGTCCCGCAGAGGTTCTCGCCCAGGTTCACGCCACCCAGGATCTGGGGATTGAGGTCGCCACCGTTGTTGGCGGTGAGGGGACGTTGAGCGGTACCCGCTGTGCTCGCCGATGATGCCGTAGGTCTTGTTGTTGCGGGCCACGCCTGTTCTTCACGAGGGTGCCGTTGCCCTGGGCGTTGATCCCGGCGTTCCCGTTCGTGTGCGCTGCAGCCCTCCACCAGCCCGCCCTGGATTCGAGGCGAATGCCGTTGAAGCCGTTGCCGATGGCGCGGACGTCCCATGATGCCGCACGCCCTCCGCGTCGGTGCAGTCGAAGCACTTGCCACGTTGCGCGAGAGATGCCGTGGCGGCGCGAAGTCGCGGACGGTGCCGCGACGGACCCTCGACGGTCGTTGCCGAAGCTGAAGATGCCGTCGGCGAACGTGGATGCCGGTGGCGCCGATGATGGCGAACCCGTTCAAGTCCAGCGTGGCGTCGTTCTGTCTCGATCAGAACCCGCTCATGCCGGCGGGAACCGGGAGGTTCTCGAGGAGGCGATAGCTCCAGGCTCGCTGATGGTCACCGGATATCCGGGAGCGTCGGCCGGGGTGATGCCGTCGGCCAGCACGGCGGCCTCGTCGATGAGCACCACGCCGTCCACTGCGTACGTGGTCCGGGCCATGGAGCAAGAGGGCGAGCGGCGACCGCCCCGCCGATGCGGTCGCGTCACAAGGGCCATGATCAAACCTCCGTTTCCTCCCCAGTCAAAGTTCGTCCAGGGTTGAGGGAGGGACGCCTTCGGAGGACTCGTTCTCCTGGTGCACGGTCACGACTGCTTTACTTCGGGAGGATGGCCGTGAAGGTTGCGGTCGCGCCGGCGGCCGCATCATGCAGGTCTTCGACGACGCGGGCCAGTCGCGGCGGCATCTTCTCGATCAGGTAGCGGTGACCCTTGCGCGGCGTCGGGATCCATTCGTTGTACGCGGAGCGCGGGCTGGCGTGCATGGGGCATAGCCCGGCTCGGACTCCGTCCAGTAGTCGCGCGGCCCCCGCACGGCGTAGAGCACGGCCGTCTGGTCCCAGCTCTGGCGGTTCTCCAGCCCGTTGAAGTGCAGGTAGGCCGCCCGGACCGGGCTGCGTCTCGGGCGCGGCCCGCAAGCCGCTTGCCCGTGAGACAGGCGCTGCGCCGATCTCGAAGCCGGTGACGACGACGCGGAGTCGGCCAGTCGTTCATGGCCCGCACGGCGGCCACGGGCGTCGATGCGTCAGGTTGTACTCGCCGCCGCCGTCCTGGAAGCTGCCCGTCCGGAAACTTCGCCGCCCATGCACGACCCAGAGCGCGTGACCTTGCGCTGCACGAGATCCTCGCCGCGCGCGCGGGCTCGGTGGCGTCGGCCGGCGTGTCGAGCAAGTCCCTGCAGGTTCGTCGAGGAAGCCGACCGGAGACGATCACGACGCTGCGCGTCCGGCCTGCGCGGCCAGGACCTTGCGATAGAGAGCGGCGCGCGTCGGGAGCATCGCTGCTGCGGGCTAGGCGATGCGGGAACGACCGCGCGCACCGCCTCGCGCGTACTTCGACTTCGATCGGCTCGCCGGCGTCCGCCAGGTAGCCGGCCCGCAAGCCGCGCTGGTAGCCGATCGGGAATGTCGGGCCGGCCGTAGTACGGTGTTGATCGCGTCCACGACAGGGCCCGACGTCCTCGTTGCGCGAGGAGATTCCCGCAGCCAGGATCTCCGGCCTCGCCCGAGGTCGGCTATCGCGTGGAGGATCGCCAGTGCGCCGCGTCGTCGACGTCGCCGGCCATGTCGGTGTCGAAGATGACCTTGACCTGAGTGCCCGTGGCGACGCCGCGCGCCGGACCAGGGCAGAGCAGCGGCGGCAACGAGCGCGGACAGCATTGTGGGGATCCCGGCGGCGCGGCGATCTCTCATGGCGCTTGCTCCGTAGCCTACTCGTTCTGGAACGAGTACGGGATTGAAGATCCAGCCGTATTCCTCCCGGACGAGGCGCGGCCACGCGCCGCCAGATCGGACGGTGTGACGTGGCGGATCCCGGCTCGAGGTTGCGGCTCAAGGGCCGATCGGCGATGCCACCGCACGTTCGTGCTCCCCCCGCGTGAGGTGAGCGCGTCGGCAGCGCGGCCCAGAACGACATCGTCCTCCCCGTGCCCGAGGTCTCGCCAGCGCCAGCATACGCTGCGGCCGGCCGAAGACGCGGTCGAGGTGCGCGACCTGGAAAGCAAGAACGGCGTCTACGTGAACGAACGGCGTGTCTCCACGGCGACGCTGGCCCTCGGCGACGAGTGCGGTTCGGACCCGTATCTCTGCGCCTCGAGGCCATCGACGAAGCGCGACGTCGAGCCCGGCCTCCCCTGGGCGGCAGCTACGGCGGTCCCGTGCTCGAAGGTGAGCACGCCCGCGAGACACAGACCTGGAGGGTGACGCGCCCGTGGCCTGGCTCCCTCTGCTGGAGCGCGCCGTTCCCCTCCTGCGCTCCGGTGGCCGGCGGGCCTGGGTGCGGCCTTGACCCCTGCTCACGGAGGAGGCCGGACTGCAGGGCTGCGCGGTGGCCGAGGTGCGTCTACGGCGCGCTCGTGATGCTCGGGGCCGCCGAGGCGCGCTCGGCACGCTCGACGGAAGGAGGTGCTCGAAGAGGCGGGCCGGGGGCGGGCGGGAGGCACTCGCTTCGTTCCGGGGGACTCGCGAGCGATCCCGAGATCTCCTGGGCCGCCACCGGCGCACCCTCCCGGATCCTGATGGCGCGCGCGCGCTGGACTCGAGGCCGGTGGAGCCGGCGCTGCGCGTGCTGTCCAGCTGGCCGCCTGGTCCGATGGCGCATCCGGGGCGTCTCCGGCCGCGCGCATCCCCGGCGCGCGGCCTCGTCTTCCCGTCGGGCCACGTCCGCGCGCACGTCGCCGCCGATGGCCGGCTTTGTACGCGCGGATGGAGCCGATCGCCGACACCGACCTGCCGATCCTCGTCATCGGCGAGACAGGCGTCGGCAAGGGCAGACTTCGCGCGGGCGCTGCACCTGTCCTCGTCCGCGCGCGGAGGGCCCTTCGTCGCCGTCAGCAGCTGCGCGGCCATCCGGCCGAGCTGCTCGAAACCGAGCTCTTCGGAGTGGGAAAGGGCGCCGCCACCGGCGTGACCCCGCAGCCCGGCCGCTTCCAGCTCGCCCACGGCGGGACGCTTGTTCCTGGACGAGATCGGCGACATGCCGCTCACGCTGCAGGCGAAGCTGCTCCGCGTCCTCGAGACGGGAGAGGTGGAGCCGCTGGCTCACCCCGGTCTCGGTCGATCTCCGCGTCGTGTCGCGACGCACGTCGACGTCGCCTCCGCATCGAAGGCGGACAGTTCCCGCGCCGATCTCTACTACCGGCTCTGCGGAGCGGTGCTGGCCATCCTCCCCTTGCGCCGCCGGCAGGGGGGCCGACATCCCCGAGCTCGCCGACCGGGATCCTGCGGCCGCTGGCCGTCGCGTCCGCCAAGCCGATCCGCGGCGTGACCGCGAAGGCCTGGCCGCCCTCGTGGACCACGACTGGCCGGGCAACGTCCGCGAGCTCGAGCACGAGCTCAGCGGCTCTTCCATGCCTGTCCCGCGGAGAGGCCATCGAGTTCGGCATGCTGCCGGAGGCGATCCGCGCGCCCAAGGCCCCCGCCCCGTCTCCGCGGACGAGACCCTCGAGCTGCAGCGCCACGTGGACGCGCTCGAGGAACCGCCTCATCGCCGAGGCGCTCGCGCGCACGCAGGGCCGAATCGCACGGAGGCAGCCCGGCTGCTGGCCATCTCCCGCAACGGCCTGGCCCTGAAGATGGCGCGCCTCGGCCTGGGCGACTGAGCGGTTCTCAAGACCGCCGCGCTGCCCCGCCCCCGTCCTTCGAGAACCGCCAGGAGGAGCGCGACAGCTCCTCGCGCACCTCGTCCACGCTGCGGCGCCCGGGCCAGAGAGGCACCGGGTCGGCGCCGAGCATCGGCCACAACGCGCCGCGGATCATCGGCGGGAGCACGTGGTCAGGTATTCGAGCGCGGTGCCTCGGAGGGCCGCGTCGTGGCCCTGCAGGGCGCGGAACGCGAGCTCGATCGGCTCGCCGTCGAGGCGAGGGAGAGAACGGCGAAGACGATGCTCGAGCCGCGCGCCGCGGCCGCTCAGCAGGCCGATCTCGCGCGCCGCCACCGCGAGCATCGCCGCGGACGCGATCTTCGTTCCCCGCTTGCGCAGGCGCACCAGGGCCTGCGCGGGCAGCGGCAGCACGTCGAGCCGGTCGCGGTCAGGCCGGCGCAGAGGCCGTCGACGGCGCGCTGGGTGGTGACGGACGCGAGCACGCGCGGGATGCGCCGGCGGACCACCGGGTCGACGCGGTCGTCGAGCCAAAGCGTCCACGAGCTGGCCCATGCATCGGGGAGCAGCGCGGCGCAGCGCGGGCACGGAGTCCCCGGACAGCTCGTCGCGGCGGAGGAGGGGCGGGGCGACGGCCACGAGACCGGGATCAGGGCCTCGTGGGCCAGCACGGCGCGGATCCGTGCCGGATCGCCCGAGCGCAGCTCGTCGGCGGGATCACGGGCCAGGACTCGCCGCGGGCGCGGAGGGCAGTGAGGCCGCCGGAGGAAGCGCAGGGGGCGGGCGCGGGTGGTCGCTGCGATCGAGGTCGTCCATGGTCTGGCGCGTGGTCGCGTCCTGGACCTCCTCCTGCGCGAGGGCGATGGAGCCCGCGCGCAGGCTCGCGACCAGCGCGGTGACGTAGGCGCGATGGAAGCGCAGGGCGATGGCCGCCATCGCGAGCGCGCTCGCCATGGCCAGCGCGACCAGCACCACGGGCGTGCGCGGTCCCATCGCGGCGAGGACGGCCGCCGTGATGAGACCGCCGGCGATCGTCCCCACCCGATCGGAGCCCACGTCCACCAGGGGCTTGGCCGGGCGCTTCCACCTCGGAGGCAGCGGCGTGTAGAGGAGCTCGTAGGCGGATCGGAAGACGGAGTGCCGCAGCACCGTCTCCGCCCCTCGGAGGACGGCGATGGTTCCCAGGCGCGGGACCGCCGCCGTCACCGCGGCCAGGACGGCGACCCGACCGGGTGCACGGCGAGCGTCCAGGCCAGCCCGAGTCGCGCCAGCGACCAGCGCACGACGCGGCCTGCACCAGGAGGGCGAGGACGCCCGTCGGGGTCTGGAAGGCGGCGAAGAATCCGACCAGCGCTTCTCTCCGCAGCCGAAGCGCGCGACGGCAGCCGGCGCTGAGCGTGTAGTCGAGGAGCGCTTCCAGGAGCGCCAGAGCGCGACGATCGCGGCCAGCAGCGGAGTACGGGACCTCGGCGAAGATCCCGCCCCGCGGGGCCGCGGTCCGTAGACGGCCCCTTCGTCGGGAGCTGGCGGCACGCGCCGTGGCGCGGCGGGGCCAGGCGCCGCACCAGAGCGCGCACTAAAGCGGCGATCGAGCCGGCCACGCCGAGGCAGCAGGAGAGAGGCCGTGGGCACGAGCGCGGAGAGGCGCGCCAGGCTTCGGTATGGCGCGCGCCCAGGACTCCCCCGATGCTGGCGCCCGTGCCCGATCCGGCCCATCGCAGCGCCGGGCGGCGTGGGGATCGAACGCCTTCGCTCATCGCCCAGAAGCCGGAGACGGCGGTGGTGCCCAGATCGCGACGTGGCCGTGCCAGGCGCCGCCGCGGCCAGGCGCGCGCGGCCAGGCTCAGGGCCCCATTCCGCCGCCAGCAGGGCCGCGCTCGACCACAACATCCAGGCCAGCAGCCGTGCCGGCGGAACCGCGCTCATGCCCTGCACAGGAGGACCACCGCGGCCAGGGAGAGGACGGCGCCTGCTGACCGGCGACGCCGGGGTGGAGACCGGGAACTGCGAGAGGTAGAACCCGGCGCGGACGACCCGACCGCGACCTGTTGGGCGATGAGCAGGCCGGCGGTGCCAGCGCCGCCGTCCGCACGCCCACTGGCTTCCTTTCCATGCGCGCCGTCCGTTCGGCGGTAAGATCGCGCTGCCGAGAATGGGCGCATCCTACGCCCTTCTCCCGACGGCCGCCGTCGCGGCGGCGGGAGCGCGCAGCGATGCGAAGCGCTGACCCCGAATCCTTCACCGGCACGGATCGCTTCGTCGTGCGGCGGCGGCTGGGCGTTCGGTCCTTCGGCGTCGTGCACGGGTCCTCGACCGCGAGCGCAACACCAACGTCGCCCTCAAGACCTTGCGCGCCAGTCGCCGGGCGCACCCTCTATCGCTTCAAGCAGGAGTTCGGGCCCTCGCCGACGTCTCCCATCCCAACCTCGTGACCCTGTACGAGCTGCCGCGAGGGCGGAGCAGTGGTTCTTCACCGATGGAGCCTTACCGATGGCGTCGCTCTTCTCGATCACGTGAGGGCGTCCCTCCGCGGGCGAGGACGGCTTCTCTCCCGACGACGCCGCAGATGGAAGCCTTCCTGCGCGCCGGCTCTCGTCCGATCCCCATGGAGCCGCCCCCGGACGTCCCGCGCGCGGCGCCCTCGGCCATCCCCAGCGGGCCGATGGAGCAGCTGCGGCGGGGCGCTGCTCCAGCTCGGACGAGCGCGTCGCGCGCTACACGCGGCGGGCAAGCCGCACCGGGACATCAAGCCCTCGAACGTCTCGTCACCGCCGAGGGGCGCGTGGTGCCCTCGACTTCGGCCTCATCCGCGAGATCCGTCCCGGCGCTCACGCACACGATCGATGCCGTCGGGCACTCCCGCCTACATGTCGCCCGAGCAGGCCTCCGGAGCGCCCGCTCACCGAATCCAGCCGACTGGTACAGCGTCGGGGTGATGCTCTACGAGGCCGCTGACGGGAGCGCGTGCCGTTCACGGGCCCGGTGCTCGAGGTCCTTCGGCGCAAGCAGCTCGACAGGCCGCCCGCCCCCTCCACGCTGGTGGCGGCGATCCCCGAGGAGATCGACGACCTCTCGCCGCAGCCTGCTGCGCCGCGCGCCGGACAGCGCACCCGGGCGCGGAGTTCTTGCGCCGCCTGCGCCGCCTGGGCGCGCCGGAGACGGAAGCGCCGTCCGCCGAGCCCGCGCCGCCTCCGCCCGCTGCTGCCCGCCGCGCCCTTCGTCGGGCGCGTGGCCGAGCTCGCGCGCCTTCACGACGCGTACGCCACCGTGAAATCCGGATACGCGACGACGGTCACCGTGCACGGAGGGTCCGGCATCGGCAAGATTGCGCTCGGTGCGCCGGTTCCTGGCCGAGCTGAGGACGCAGACCCGACGCCCGTGATCCCTGTACGGCCGCTGCTACGAGCGGGAGTCCGTGCCCTGTCAAGGCCATCGACAGCGTGGTGGACGCTGAGCCAGCACCTGCGCGCGCCTGAGCGCGGCACGGTCGAAGCGCTGCTCCCCACGACGTCGTCGCCCTCGCGCGCCTCTTCCCCGTGCTGCGTCAGGTGCCGGCGGTGACGCGGGCCCGCCGGACGGTGCGCTGGAGATCCCGGACTCGCAGGAGCTGCGGCGGCGCGCCTTCGCCGCCCTGCGCGAGCTGCTCGTGCGCCTGGCCGACCGCGCGCCGGTCGTGGTGGCGATGGACGACCTGCAGTGGGGTGATGCGGACAGCGCCGCCCTCCTGACCGCATCCTGATGAAGCCCCCGACTCTCCGGCCGTCCTCCTCGTGGGCTGCTATCGCACGGAGGAAGCCAAGACGAGCGACCTCCTCTCGTTGCTCCTGCCTCTGCGGGCGAGTCGCCGCCGGCGGCGGCGCCCGGCGGATGGACATCGTGCGGGCGAGCTGGCGGCGGACGAGGCTCAGGCCCCGGCCACGGAGCTGCTCGGGGCCGCGCCCGACGCCGGCCGCGCGCAGGCCATCGCGCGCGAGTCCCAGGGCAACCCTTCCTCATCGATGCCCTGGCCTGTTTCGGCGGCGACGAGCTGTCGGGGACGCTCGACGAGATGATCCGGCGCCGGGCCGCGGAGCTGCGCGGAGCCTGCGCGCCGCCTCCTGACCGTCGCGGCCGTCGCCGGGCGACCCATCGATCTCGGCGCTGCCTTCCATGCCGCGGCCCTGGATCACGAGGCGATGCGCCGCCCTGGCTGCCCTGCGCGCCGTGCGACTTCGTCCGCACGCGGCGCAGCAGCGGGCTGGGACGAGGTCGAGACCTACCACGACCGCCTGGGCTCGGCCGTGACCGCGCGGCCTGGAGCCGGACGGAGCTGCGCCGCCTGCACGAGCGGCTGGCCCTCGCCCTGCTGGCGTCCGCCGCGCCGCCGATCCGGAGCGGCTGGCCGAGCACTTCCGGGAGGGCGGCCATCTCCAGCAGGCTGGCGGACCACGCCGTGACCGCGGCCACCGCCGCCGCCAACGCGCTCGCCTTCGATCGGGCCGCCCGCCTGTACCGGCTGGCCCTCTCGCTGCGTCCTCGCGAATCGGATGCGCACGGCCTGCGCGTGCAGGCTGGGCGACGCCTCGCGAACGCGGCCGCGGCCGGGAGGCGGCGGAGGCCTACCTGAGGCGGCCACCGGCGGCGACGCGGCCGAGCGATCGACCTGCGCCGCCGCGCCGCGCACCAGCTCCTCATCGCCGGCCATGTCGAAGAGGGCTCGCGCTCGTCAAGGACGTCCGGCCAGCGTCGGGATCTCGATGCCGAGCACCGCAGGGCGCGCGCTCGTGTCGTTGATACCCGGCGCGACGTTCCTGCGCGGCCGGGCACGCGGTTCCGTCGCCGCGACGCCGGCCGCGGTGCCGGCCTGGGACCTCCTCCGCATCGACACCTGCTGGTCCGCGGCCGTCGGCTTCGGCCTCATCGATCTGATCCGCTCCGCCGAGTTCCAGACGCGCAGCCTCCAGCTCGCGCTGCGCGCGGCGAGCCCCTACCGCGTGGCCCGCTGCCTCGCCCCCTGGAAGCGCTCTTCGTCTCGCTCGGGGGCGCGCGTGCGCGCGCGCGTCGATCGCCTGCTCGCGTCCGCGAGCGCCCTGGCCACCGACCTCCGGGAACGAGCACGCCGTCGGCCCCGTGGCCATGGCCGAAGGCGTGGCCTGCCTGGGTCCAGGGCCGCTGGAGGGACGCGCGCCGGTCTCTGCGACGAAGCGGCCGTCATCCTGCGCGAGCGCTGCGTCGGCGCCACCTGGGAGACCGACAACGCGGAGATGTACGCGCTCGCGTCGCTGTTCATGCTCGGCGGGGATCGAGGAGCTCTCGCGGCGGCTGCCGCGCCTGCTCGAGCGCGCGGAGGAGCGCGGAATCTCCTCGCCGTCCGCTATCTGCGCGTGGCCTGCTTCTCGCACGTGGCCTGGCTGGCGGCGGATGACCCGGACGGCGCGCGCGCCGAGATCGCGCCGAGGCGTAGCCCCCAGCCGCAACGTCTTCGACTTCAGCCAGCTCTGGCTGCGGGCGCACAACCGGGACATCGCGCTCTACACGGGCGAAGGGCTGGAAGAGGCGCGCCCCTCCGAGAGGGCTGGCGCGGCGCCGCACGTGCCCTCGATCGATTCCCCCAGGCCGGACTGATCCTGAGCCTCTTCTCGCGGGCCCGCCGCCGCGTGGCCCTCGGTGCGGCGGCGGCGGGCCCCGCCGCCGCCGCTCACCCTCGATCAGGCCGACCGCTATGCGCGCGAGCTCCAGAGCCAGCGTGCGGAGTGGGGCGATGGGTTCGCCCCTCCTCATCCTCGCCGGCAGCGCGGCGACACGAGGCCGGCGCGAGCGCGCGCTGGAGGCGATCACGGAGGCGTGCCGCGCGATTGGACGCCGTCCACATGGCGCTCTTCGCGGCGGCGGCCCGCCGCTGCCGGGGCGAGCTGCTCGGGGGCGGAGGCCGGCCGCGCGCTGGTGGCGGAGGCGGACGCGTGGATGGTTCGCGCAGTCGATCCGCCGCCTGGACCGCATGGCGCGCAGTGCTCGCGCCCGGCGCCTGGCGCTCGGTCTGACTGGAGGACGACATGCGCAGGACTTGTCTCGTGCTCGCCGGCGCGGCCCTCGCCGCGGTCGGGACGGCGCTGGTGGCGGGCGCGGAGGCGCGTCAGTGTCAGCCAGGTCTCGGTGATGACGCCGGGCGAACGGGCCGGCAAGACCGACCCTCGCGTCCTATTTCGCGCGGCCGGACGCGGGCTCGCAGACGGCGCGTGCGCCGCATCCCCATCCGGCACGCCAAAGGGGACTTCACCGTCTGGACGAAGCGCTTCGGAACGAACCCGCGCATCAAGCTGCTGCTGCTGCATGGCGGCCCGGGGCGACCCACGAGTATTTCGAGGTCGTTCGAGAGCTTCCTGCCGCGCGGAGGGGATCGAGTTCATCTACTACGACCAGCTCGGCTCGGCGTATTCGGACCAGCCGAAGGACGACGCCGCTCTGGACGATCGACCGCTTCGTGGACGAGGTCGAGCAGGTGCGCGCAAGGCGCTCGGCCTCACGCGCGACGAACTTCTACCTGCTCGGCTCGTCCTGGGGCGGCATCCTGGCCGTCGAGTACGCGCTCAGCACATCCGCAGGAGCTGAAGGGGCTCGTCATCTCCAACATGATGATGAGCATCCCCGACTACAACCGCTACGCGAACGACGTGCTCGCGAAGCAGATGGACCCGGCGGTGGTCAAGGAGATCCGGGAGATCGAGGCGCGCAAGGCGAGTACGAGAGCCCGCGCTACATGGAGCTCCTGATGCCGCACTTCTACGCCCAGCACGTCTGCGCCGGCCGCCCGCGAGTGGCCGGACGCGCGTCAACTGCGCGCGTTCGCCAGGATCAACCGGGACGTCTACGTCACCGATGCAGGGCCCGAGCGAGTTCGGGGCGTCCGGCCTGTCTCGAGAAGTGGGACCGCAAGGCCGACCTGCCGCAGGATCACGGTCCCGACGCTCGTGATCGGCGCGCAGCACGACACGATGGATCCGGAACACATGCGCTGGGTCGCGGGCCAGGTGAAGAACGGCCGCTTCCTCCTGTGCCCAAGCGGCAGCCACCTCGCGATGTGGGACGACCAGGAGACGTATTTCCCGGGGCTCATCGCGTTCCTGAAGGACGTCGATGCCGGGCGGCCCGTGAAGCGCCCCTAGCCGACGAACGCGGGCGCTCCGGGGCGGGTATACTCGCGGCGCTTCGATGGCGCGCACACCCCTGCTGACGGCGTTGCAGCGCTCAGCTGCGGATGGCGCGTTGGTCTCTCCAGACCGGACGCGCGCCCGCGGAGCGTGGGAGCGGGAGGACGAGAGGGCCGCCGCGCGACGGTGGCCGGCCCACGCGACATCGGCCCGCGCGACATCAGCCGCCGCGACTTCCTGGCCGCCGGAGGCGCCGCTGGCCGTCACGATGTCGCTGCAGCGGCGTGGCGCGGGCGGCGGCGCCCAGCGCGGACGCGGACGCGTGATCGTCATCGGGGCCGGGATCGCCGGCCTGACCTGCGCGTACCGCCTCCGTGAAGCGGGCATCGGCGTGCGCGTGTTCGAGGCGCAGAACCGCGTGGGTGGCCGCGTCTCGTCCTGCGCGGGCACTTCGACGACGGCCAGGTCGCCGAGCTGGGCGGTGAGCTCATCGATAGCGGCCACGCCCACCTGCACGGCCTGGCACGCGAGCTCGGCTTGCCACGATCGGACGACCTGGCCCCCGACGGAGCGACGAGCGCGCCGTCTGGTTCTTCGGCGGCGCGAAGCGCACGGAAGAAAGAGGTCGTCGAGGCCTTCTTGCCGGTGGCGGTCCGGATCACGGCCGCTCGCGCTCGCATGGGCCCGGACGACGTCACGTATCGCAGCGTGGGCGCGGCCCAGGAGCTCGACCGGCAGTCCATAGCGGAATGGCTCGACCGCATCGGCGTCTCGGGCTGGTTCCGCGAGCTGCTGGACGTCGCGTTCACCACGGAGTTCGGCCAGGAGATCGACCGCCAGTCCGCGCTCAACTTCCTGACCACCATCGATCCGGTGGCGCAGCCCTTCCGGCGCTGTACGGCGAGAGCGACGAGCGCTTCCACGTGCGCGGTGGCAACGACCTCGTCCCGAAGACGCTGGCCGGGCGCCTGGACGGCGCGATCGAAATGAACTGCGTGCTGGAGCGTATCCGCAGCCGGTCCGACGGCCTCCTCGAATGCGCCTTCCGCCGCGGCGGACGCACCTTCGCCGCCGCCGCTGATCACGTCGTCGTCACCATGCCCTTCACCCTGCTTCGCGCGGTGACGATCGAGGCCGACCTTCCGCCGGCGAAGCGCCGCGCGCCATCGCGGAGCTCGGCTACGGCACCAACGCCAAGCTGATGATCGGATTCAAGGCGCGGACGTGGCGGACGCGTTACGCGTCCGGCGGCAGCACGCTGGCCGACCTGCCCTACCAGCTCACCTGGGAGACGAGCCGGCTCCAGGGCGGGGACTCCGGCATCCTCACCAACTTCACCGGCGGACGCCACGGCGTCGAACTCGAGAGAGGGCGCGGCCACGGATCGCGCGGCCGAGGTCGCCGGCCAGCTCGATCTCGTGTATCCCGGCCCTCGCGGTCCTGCGCACGAAGGAAGCGCGATTCCACTGGCCCTCGTTTCCGTACACGCGCGGCAGCTACGCCTGCTACCTGCCCGGCCAGTGGACGTCGATGCGCGGGGTGGAGCAGGAGCCCGCGGGCAACCTGCACTTCGCCGGCGAACATTGCTCGCTCCCGCGCAGGGGCTTCATGGAAGGTGGATGCGAGACGGGCGAGCGAGCGGCGGTCGAGGTGATGGCCGCGCTCGGGCTTCCGGCCAGGCGGCCCTCCGCGCGCGCCTCGCGCGTCGCGCTACCGTCATGAGTGGCCGAAGTCACATCCGCCGGTAACGCATTCCCGTCGATTTCCACTTCCACGGCGTCGCATTCCGGTATGCGAAGTATCCAGGGCACGCATGCGTCCCTTTTCCGGATACGTGCCATGTGATGCCAGCGATAGGCGGCGCGCGCGAGCGCGCTCGTATCGTTGCGCCCAGGATCCCTCCTGAGTTGAGTCATGAAGCAACAGAACAACCTCGATCTGCGAACAGGCCGGCGCGACTTCACCGTTGGCGCCCTGCTCGCCATGCTCGGTGGTGTGTCGATCACGATCAGCGCATGTGGCGGAAAGGCGGGTTCATTCCCCAGCTCACCGTCGGCACCTTCGACCCCGGAGCCGGTCGTGGACAAGGCCGGCGTCATCTCGAACAATCACGGACACGTCGCGGTCATCACGGGCGCCCAGCTCACGGCCGCGAGCACCCTCGCTTTGAGCATCCAGGGCACGGCGAGCCACAATCACATGGTCGAGCTCTCCAGCGACGAGATCGGTCAGATCCGCGCCGGGCAGACCATTGCCAGGCAGAGCTCGGGCACCAGCCACACGCACATGGTGACCTTCAACTAGATCATCTCGTAGCGAAGCGCGGTCATCGGATCGACGCGCGTGGCCCGGCGGGCCGGGAAGAGACATGCAGCCGCGCCCGCCGCGGCCACCACACCTACGGTGCCTTCGCGTGGGGCGGCCTTCGCGCGCCACGACTCGGCCTGCGCCGGCTTGTCCCAGCGCTCGTAGAGCTTGACGATGTCTTTCACGGTTTCTGGGTGCGCGCGTCCTTGGGCCCGAGCTTGGCGGCCAGGGTCTCGTAGCTGGAGAGAAGAAGGCGTTCCCCCTCCGCGTAGCGGCCGAGGTTGCCGAGACAGGACCCCAGCCGGCCGCGATACATCGCGGGGGATACCGGCTCTGGGAGGTCGGCCGCTCCGCCACCTCCACCGCGGCCCGCAGGACCTGCTCGCCCTCCGCCTTCTGCTGCTGGCAGAGCAGCTGGCCCAGGCTCGATTGCGAGATGACGGTCTCCGCGTGCTCGGGGCCCAGCACCCGGGTCTTGATCTCGAACGTCTTCCGTCCCAGCTCTTCCGCCTCCGCCACCTTGCCCGCGCGGATCAGCGTGTTCACGAGGTCTCGTCATCGCGGCCAGCGTGTCGGGTTGCTCTTCGCCGCGCACGCGCACGGAGACGTCCACCACCTTGCGGAGCACGGTCTCCGCCTCGTCGAGCTTCCCTGCCGGCGCAGGGCGAAGCCGAGGTTGTTCAAGGCTCATCATCGTGATCTCGTCGCCGGGCTTGAGCGCGCGCTCGCCGATCTCGCTGATCTCCCGGCAGACGACCTCGGCCTCGGCGAAGCGGCCCTGCCCGAGCAGGATCGCGGCGAGGTTCGACATCGAGCCGAGGGTCTCCGGATTATCCGGTCCGGGAGCCCGCTTCTTCCGCTCCACGACCTCGCGGCCGAGCTTCTCCGCCTCCGGGAACCGCCCCTCGCCGATCAGCGCCGCCACGAGGTTGTCCATCGACTTCCAGAGTGACCAGCGCGTCCCGCGAGAAGGCCTGCTCGTGGAGCGCGACGGCCGCCCTCCGCCTGCTCGCGGGCCCGATCGTATTTGCCGAGGTAATAGAACGACTCGGAGAGCGTGTCGCGCACGCCCGCCTCGACCACGGGCTGTCCCTTGAGGCCCGGAGCCACCCGCCCCGCCGCGTCTTCGAGCAACGTCGAGGACCTTCGCGTCGCGGCCCATGCGGCGCGGATCGCCCGAAGCCAGGATCCCCTTCAGGAAGTCCTTGATCGCGGTGGCGCGGGCCGCCTCCGTGCGCGCGTTCTCCTCGCCGCTCGCGCGCGGTTGCGCTGCACGGTCATGAGCACCGCGGCCGTGGAGACGAGGACGAACGTGCCGGCCAGGAAGGCGAAGGCGGCGCGGTGGCGCCGCACGAGCTTGCCGAGCTGATAGACCGTGCTGGGAGCACGGGCCAGGATGGGTTGGTCGCTCAGGTGCCGCTCGATGTCTCGGCCAGGGCCAGCGCGCTCTGGTAGCGCCGGCCCGGGTCCTTCTCGAGCGCCTTCAGGATGATGGTCTCCAGGTCGCGCGCGACCGAGCGGCCGGGGACGCGTCCGTCCGCGCTCGCCCTCTGGCGGAGGGGCACCGGCGGCTGGTCGCAGATCATGCGAAGGGCGTCGAGCTGCGGCCGGTCGGTCACGTCGTACGGCAACGCGCCCGAGACCAGCTCGTAGAGGATCACGCCGAGGGAATACACGTCCGTGCGGAGGTCGATCTCGTCGGGGTTGCCGCGCGCCTGCTCCGGGCTCATGTAGGCCAGCGTTCCCTGCACGGCGCCGGCCTGGGTGAGCAGCGAGGAGACGACGTCGGGGTCGTTGACCCGGGCCAGGCCGAAGTCGAGGATCTTGGCCTCCAGCGCGCCGTCGCCGCCCGCGCTTCGGGCCCCAGCCCGACCAGGATGTTGGCAGGCTTGAGGTCGCGGTGCACGACGCCGCGCTGATGCGCGTAGTTGACGGCCCTCGCAGACCTTGACGAAGAGATGCAGCCGTGACGTCGGCGCGCTCAGGGCGGCAATCGCGGCCGGCCCGCTCCCGCGGATGGCCTCGCCCAGGGTCGCGCCGTGCGCGAGCTCCATGGCGAAGAACGGCTCGCCGTCGTCGGTCTGGCCCGACTGGTAGATGGCGGCGATGGCGGGATGGCGGAGGCGGGCCAGGGCCTGCATCTCGCGCTCGAACAGGCGCAGGCGGCGCTCGTCGGCGAGGCCGCCGCGAATCACCTTGAGGGCGACGCGGCGGCGCGGGTGCTCCTGCTCCGCCTCGTACACGATGCCCATGCCGCCTTCGCCGATGCGGCGCAGGACCGGCAGCCGCCGATGGTGCGCCCGTGGGTGGTGGTCGCGACCTCCACGTCGGGAGCGCCACTGACTTCGGTCGCTTCGAACCGCGCGGGTTGCTCGATGAAGCTGCCGGCCTCGCGATGGGGACGCGAGCAGCGCTTGCGCCTCGTCGTGGAGCTCGAGGTCACCGGGCGCAGGCATCGTCGAGGAACGCGGACCGGCGTCAGGCGGCTCCGCGAGCGCCGCCGCGAAGATCTCCCTGACGCGGACCCAGCGTTCGGGCGTCACCGGCGGGACATCTCCTACGGCGCTATGACGCCTGTGTCCGACTCACCGCCGTCGCCGACGCCGGCGACCCGGCCCAACGGAAGGGGTATTGCGCCAGATACTACATGAGGATGCGAGAGAGAGTCCCAGGGTGCGTATTCTTCTCTCGCCCCGACTTCGCGACCGCCGCGGACGATACGATCTGCGTGAGGATCACGAAGGAGGGAGATGCGCAAGGCCTCGAGTCCTCGTATCGCTCCTCACGGACCAGGAAGAGTTCCAGCGCCTTCAGGCCGCGGACGCGACGGCCAGCGGGGCGCAGCACGATCTCGACGTCGCGGTCGCGTTCGCCGAGAACAACGGCGTCGTCCAGATCCAGCAGTTGTTCAAGGCGATTCACGCCCCGGCGGAGGAGCGGCCCACCGCGATCGTGGTCGAGACGGTCACGGGTGAAGGCCTCGAGCGCGTGGCCCGTGCCGCGGTGAAACGCCGGCGTGGGCTGGATCCTGCTGAACCGCCGCGTTCCCTACCTGGCCACGCTGGCCGCAAGGGGCCAAAGGTGCCCGTGTCGTCGGTCGGCACGGACCAGATGGAAGTCGGACGCATCCAGGGACGCCAGTTCCGCGCCCCTCCTGCCGCACGGGGGCAACATCCTCTACATTCAGGGCCCGCCCGATACCTCGGTGGCGCAGGAGCGCCTGGCCGGAATGCGCTCCGCCATCGAAGGGGGCCACATCGCGGTGACCCTGGCCAGCGGCCTGTGGACGGAGGCCAGCGGGGCGCAGGCCTTCGCGTCCTCTGCGCCTGAAGACCTGGCAGTCCACCCCGCCCGACGTCGTCGGCTGCCAGAACGATTCGATGGCGGTGGGCGCGCTGAAGTCGTTGCGTGGTCGTCCGGGCAAGCGGCGTTCGCGCGCGTGCCCGTGACCGGGTGCGACGGGCTGAAGGACGGCGGGCAGCGCCTCGTCGACATGAGGGGAGCTCGCGGCCACTGGTGATCACGCCGTCCAACACGGGGCCGCGCCCTCGAGCTGCTGGCCCGCCACCTGAAGACGGGCCAGCGCATGCCCCCGACGTGCTGCTCCCCGCGTCGTCCTATCCGGACGAATCGCGGCTGGGCGCCGCCGCCCCCCGCCGCTAGACCGTCCGTCAGCTTCCCGCGGTCGCCTTGCGAAATCCCTCGTCCTTCACCGCTCGTTCGGCCGCCTCCAGAACGCGCGTCGCTGAGGGTCTCGTAGTAGTTGTCGGCCTTGTACGATCGACCGAATCGGCTCGACGTCCCCGAAGCCAACGCTGACCCACTCACTCCTGCTCGCCCCTCTTCGCGCTGACCTTCAGGCGCACCTCGCCCTTGTAGGTGTTCGTCTCGATCACCATGAACTCGAGGACCTCTCCCCGATGACGACATCGCCTCCCCGGGTACGACCGTCAATCCGTATTGCCTCAACATGTTCGCGAACTGCTGGGTGCAGAACTCGGCCACGTTCCCGGACGTCGTCACCTGTTTCGCGATCTTGTCTTCCTGGTTCTCGCCAATCTTCGTCTTGTCGGCACGCGTGTCCGTGAACGGCTCGACCCGGAACTTCACGTTCGTCATCCCGGCAAGATTGAGCACGCCCGTGTCCTTGCGGTCGGTCGGCTTCCAGACGAGAGGGATGCCGTCGAGGGGTTTCCCGGCCAGAGCCAGGGACGGCAGGGTAGCAACAACAAGATCGAGACCGCGGTGCGGTGCCGGAGATTCTCGCGCATTCAACCCCTGTCGCAGTTGAATGCCCGGAGCACGCCGGAGACGCACGCAATGCGGGTTGCCTCGAGTATGGGCTCCTGGCCAGACAATGTTCGGGCGGCGTCGGAGATTGTTAGAATCCGCTGCGCCATGGCCGTCCAGCGCTTCCGTTCGGATGTCGACCGCACGCGCCGTGCCGTGGGCGGGACCCTCGTCGCGATCGCGCTCGTGCTCACGGTCTGGCTCGTGCGCGTCGAGATCGCCAAGGGGCGGGTCAGCGTGACCGCCGCCGTCTTCTTCCCTGTTGTTCGGCGGGCTCTTCTACCTGGGACTGCGGCTCTTCCGTCCGAAGGACCTGTTCGAGATCGACGTGGAGCGGCGGACGTACACGGTGATCCGGGACGGCGCGCAAGGCAGGGCGCGGGATCGCTCGACGAGCTCGGGCCGCTGGAGGTGCGGAAACACGTCTACCGGTCGGGACTCCAGAGCACGGGGACCCCGCTCGTCCAGTACATCGTGTGCGCCGCTATCCACTCGCAGATCGAGTTCTGCATGGTGCGGTCCGCCGGCAAGGCGCGCCGGCGGATGGAGAAGCTGGCACACGCCTGGGGCCTTCCGTCACGGTCGCTGGGCGGCGAAGTGCGGAAGGCGGATGAGCTCGACCTGCCCCTCCACGAGCGTCTGCGCGAAGACGTCGAGGCGCGGAAGGAATCGCCCCTGCGCCCCGAGTGGGGCATCCGCATCGAGCCGCTGTCGATCGGGTACGCGATGTACTCCACGGCGCGCTCGTGGGCCCCGCTCCGGCTGAGCGCCGGAATCCTGATTCTCGGGATCTATCTGGCCGCCCGCTCGTCACCGCTGACGGCCATTGCCGAGGCGCGCGCGTCGCAGGACGCTTTCCCGCAGGTCTTGCTCGGCGGGGTCGCGGTCCTCGTGGTCTTCTTCTTGTGCATGGCCGCGGTCGGCGTGCGCGACACGTTCTTCCCGGGCACGGTGCGGATCACCGACCGGGGAGTGTCCTACCGGTTCTCGCGCATGGCTTTCCGCGAGATCGAGGAACTGGCCGCGAGCCACCCGATCGAGCTGATCGGCGACCGGCGCACGCTCAAGCTGGGTGAGACGTTCTGCGCGCCGGGCGCGGTCAAAGGCGTGGCCCACGAGCTGCAGCGGCTGATCATCGAGGTGGCGGAAGCGAACCCGCGCGCCGCGGTCATGAGCGGCCTGCCGCTGCTCCTCGCGCTCGCCCTCGCGGCCGCCCGTCTGCCTCGCCACGCCCCCGTCGCCGCTGCGCCTCGAGGGACTCGACCGCCTGTACTTCGTACGCGTCGGCGACGCCGAACGCCTCACCGCGCCCGCCGAGGTGTGGGCCTCCCTGCCGCTCGCCATCGCCAGTTCCGACCGGCTCCCGGACCCGGCGAAGCTCGAGGGGACCCCCGACCGCGACATCCCGCTGCCCGTTCCGCTCTGGCCGCGGCCGGTCCTGCTGCGTCAGGTGGTGCTCCCCGGCGTGCGCATCGACGAGCTGTGGCTCGCCCTCTGCGACGGCGGCGAACGCCGCGACGTCTGGCACTTCCAGGCCCTGCCCGCTCTCACCGACGACAAGCTCCTTCCGAACTACTCCGTCGGCGGCGGCGCGGATGGCCGGCGACGGCGGCACGGTCGTGCTCGACCTCGAGGGCTCGATGTACCGCCCCCAGGGCGGCTGGTGGGTCCACGGGAAGGAGGTCACTTTCGCCGTCCGCGGCGATGCGCTGGTCCTTCAGCACGTGCGCGGCGCCTACGGCTTCATCCACGACTACGACCTGCGGCCCTGGCGCGGGACCCGCCGGCGATCACCGTCATGGTCGAGCGCGCGGTCGATGGCCGCTTCGAGCGCCGCGAGCTCTACCCGGTGTCGGAGGCGGCCATCAAGGCGTGCGGCGCGGACTTCGACGACGATCACATCGAGGGCAGCCAGGCCGACCTGGAGACGGTCGCGGCCTGCGTGACCCGCGATCCGAAGAGCAAGGTCACGTGGCGCCGGCTCGACGAGCCCTCGTTCGCGGAGCGCGGGTACAAGTTTCCGCCGCCGGATTGAACAGGACGACCCGACCCGACAGGAGCGCCAAGCCCATGCCCGAGCTTCGATCGCGTCCCCTCTTCCGGATCGACATCACCCTGCATCCGTACCTGGACGTCGGGGCCACGCCGCTGGGCCGGCGCCGGATCGCGCTCGTCTCCGGAGGCACGTTCGAGGGCGACCGCCTGCGCGGGATCGTCCTCCCCCACGGCGGGCTCGGACTGGATCCTGCAACGGACGGACGACTCGTTCCAGCTCGACGTCCGGATGATGCTGCAGACCGGACGACGGCGCGCCCTGATCGGCATGAGCTACCGCGGCGTGCGGCACGCCTCGGCCGAGGTGGGGGCCCGCCTCGCGCGCGGGAGAAGGTCGACCGCAGCGAGTACTACCTCCGGACCACGCCGTTCTTCGAGACCGCCGGACAAACGGTACGCTCTGGATCAACGCGTCATCGCGGTCGGCATGGGCGACCGGCGCACGGACGGCGTGGTCTACGACGTGTTCGAGATGCTGTAGGCGACCGGCTCAGGCGGCGGCGGGCGTGAGCTCCGTCGCGGCTTCCGCCACTGGCCTGCGGCCGCCGCAGCGCAGGAAGGCCACGCCGATGGTGGCCATCTGCGGAACGACGGTGATGACGGCCAGGTATTTGGGATCGACCCAGTCAGCGGCACATAAAGATTGAAGCAGACCCGCGTCAGCACCAGCAGCAGGATGTTCTTCGGTCGTCGGCGACCGCTGCGCGGCCAGAAGCGTCAAGAGCCAGACCGCCGGGAACGCTCCGTACCCCTGGGGCAGGAACGGGCTTCGCAAGGTGCTGAGATCACGATGCCCAGCCAGACCGCCGGAGCCTCGCCGGCAGCGGACCCCGCGTCGGGCCACGGAGAGCGATCGCGCCGAGCACGACTCAGCGCAGCAGATCCATCCGACGACCTTGGCCGCGGCGAAGCCCATCCCGCGACCGCCGAACAGCTTCAGCTTGAACACGATTCCGGGGATGGATAAGTTGATGGCCACCGCGCCCGGCTTCCGTAAGGCCGCGAAGGCCTCGCCTCCGAGGACACGCGGGAGATGCTCGAGGAACGCCGCGTACGGCGCCCAGCCGCGTGTCGAGGAGGCTGAGAAGGACGATCACGCCCGCGAAGGCCGCCGTCCAGGCCGCGGCGCGCCACTGCCGTCGCGCGAGGAGGTACACGACGAGCATCCCCGGAGTAGAGCTTGCTCACGGTGGCATAGGCGAGGAGCGCTCCCGGGCCCACCCGCGGCGTCGCTCGAAGAGCAGCATCGCGACAACGGCGATCGCGACCACCACGACCTGCGCGTTCCCCTTCTGCAGCGTGTTCAGCATGGGAAAGCCCGCCCAGACGAGGGGGCGAGAAGTACTGCGCGCGTCCCAGCCACGGGGCCGAGGCTGCGGGCGATGGCCATCATGACCAGCAACAGAACGGACGCGCACATCCCGAACCAGACCATGCGCAGCCGCACGAAATCAGGGGCGACGAGCCCGAGCGCTCGCGGCAGCAGGAGGAACGGCGGCGGGTACTCGTAGGCGTCGATGTTGAACGGTCCAAGGGTCCGCGGGATGCGCTGCTTCGTCCGGATCGCTGGGCAGGCGAGAAGAGCGCGTCATCGTAGACGTTGGGGGTCGTCTTCAGCGCCTGCCCGGCGACGTAGTACGCGGTGAGGCAGCAGTGGCGCGTCTCGAACTCACTCGAGGGGAACTGGGAGTAGGCCGCCTGCGCCGGCGCGACGATGAAGACGGCGAGGCGGGCGAGCTGGACGAGGGCGGCGATCGTCGCCACGGCCGGAGACGACCCGGAGGGACGCGAGATCGCGTTGGGGTCGTACGCGACGATCGGATGATTCCAGACGATGGCGCCGACGGCCGCGCTACATACGGCCGCGATCGCAGCCGCGGCCAGCCAGCGAATTGGTCACGCCGGCGGCGATCGTGAACGCGGCGACCGCGGCCACCAGGGCCACCGCGATCGCGACGGCCGCGCGGAGCCCGTCACCGGCGCCGGCAGGATGTGCGGTCCTTACCCAGTCGAAGAACGACCATGGCCGTACTCCCCGTTCTCAAATGCGGTCCATCAGGCTGCGAGAAAGGGGCCAGCCGGACATTGCAGGGTACTCGTTCCGGAAGGAGTACCCAATCCCTACGGCGTGAAGCTTCGCGGTCAGGACCACGATCTGGTCCTTGCCGGATTCCGCTCACGCCGAGGCGGCCGAGCACGACCTTCTGGCCGTCGCGCACCTCGACGTCACCGCCGAGGCGGCCCCGCGAGGAACTGAGTTCGTGAGCTCCAACCCACGAAGCCGGACGACGTTCGTCGCCTCCACTTCGAGTCGTGTGGCACTCAGGGAATACATTCCCGCGCTGCGCTCGTTGAACTCCGAATAGAACCGGTTGCCGTCGGAGCCTCGAGTGAAGAGCGTCCGTGCCAGAGCACACCCCGAATAGCTGAACGTCTTCTTGAGCTGGACCAGCACGCCCTGCAGCTCTTGCGGAAGAGTCCCGGGCTCGCCCGATGTGGCTGCACTCGAGCACGTAGGCGGTGATCTCCACGCTCTTGATCGGAGGCGGCGGCACGTCGAGCCGCTTGATGGTCTCTTCGATGGCGGCCACCACCGCGGGTGCGGCGGAGACGGAGAGGACGCGGCGGTTGTCGCGCTCCATGCCCGCTCAGTTCCGCGGGAAAGACCGAAGAGGACGCGCACGAGATCGTTGACGCCGACGTGGTTGATGATGAAGACCTTCTGCACGTCGCGGGGCGTACGCCTCGCCGCGCTTCGGGCGACGTTGCGGGTGAGGGTGAGGCGGCGGCCGGTTTGGCCTCTGGGGCCCGCGTCCTGCGGAGCGGCGATCGAGGCCGCGAACATGAAGACGGCGGCGAGAAGAGCGCGCATCAGTTTCCTCCGTTCGGTTCAGGCTGCCAGTAGATGACAACGTCGGGGTCCGCGGTGGCGAGGCGCATCAATGGCACCGGCGACGGCTCGATGTCGTCCGGAACCTCGTCCACCCCTCTGGACCCGCGCGATCGCGACGACCGCGCGCGCGCGAGCTGGTCCGCGTCGTCGGGACTCAGCGCGAGGCACGACCGGCGGCCGATCCGCCCGGCACGCGCTGCACGTGAGCACGTTCCATGTGAGGAGATACGGTCGCCGGACCCGGAAGCGTTGACCCGCCGGACGGCGACGCGATGACCGGCGACGGGATCGCGGGCGGTGCGACGGGCGGCGGCGACGAGACGGCGATGCGCCGCGGAGGATCGATCCGAGAGACGAAGGCGACGACCCAGACCAGAGTCCCGAGGGCCAGGATGACGACTGCGGCCGCCGCCCAGGCCGGCACCCATCGGGGACCGCGCGATCGCCGGGCGCGCGCCGCAGGCGACGATGGTCCGCACGCGCATCACGGCCAGCGCCTCGGAGTCGATCTCCTCCGCGGCCAGGTCTTTCACCTGCGCCTGGCTTGCCCGCAGCTCGGCGAGGAACGACCGGCACGCGGGACACGCGCCAAAGGTGCGCTTCGACCGCCGCGACGTCCGCCTCCGGCAGGTCGCGCTCGACGTAGAGGGCCAGGTCCGTCTCGTATCGCGTGCACGTCATCGGCGTGTTCCCCGTGGGCTTCGACGTAACGTTTGATCTTCAGCCGCGCGGTCGAGACCTGCGACCGGACGGTGCCGGCGGACGAGCCGAGCACCCGCGCGACCTCCTCCGTGGACAGGCCTTCGATGTCGCGCAGGACGATCGCCTCGCGCTCGCGCGCGGGGCAGGGTCAGGAGCGCCGCCTGGACCATCCGGCGCTGCTCGCCGAGGGTGACGGCGTCTTCGCGCTCGCGCGCGCCGTCCGACGGACTGGCCAGGACGCCCGCGTCCTCGAGCGCGACCAGCCGCGCCCCGCCGCCCGGCGCGCCACGTCCCGGCACACGTTGACGACGACGCGGTACAGCCAGGGACCGAGCTCGCGCGACTCGTCGAAGCGGCCGAGGTGGCGGTGGAGCCGGAGGAACGCGTCCTGGGCCGCATCCTGGGCCAGGTCCATGCGCCCGAGCAGGCGGAGGGCGGTGCGGAAGAACCATGCGCTCGTGCCTCTCGACCAGGACGGCGAAGGCCTGCGCGTCGCCGGCCCGGGCGCGGCGCACCCACTCGGCGGCCTCCGCGGCGACGGGACGGTCGGGCAAGTCGGCTGGTGCCAAGCTCAGGTCTCGCGTCGAAGCCTCCGGGCGTCTAGGGGAGATACGCGGCGCCGGACCAAACCGTTGACCGCGGAAGGGCCGTTACCGGCCCGCCGCCCCTGAGCCCCTACGATGGTCCCATGAGCGGACAACGGACATCCGGCCCCAGCCTCGCCGTCTTCGCGGCGCTGATCCCTCGCGTCCATCACCTCGACGGCTCCTGGTGGCGGCTCGCGTGGTGCATACGAGGACGAGCTCGCCTACGTATTCCTGGTCCCACAACCTCGTCCTGGCCTGGATTCCGCTCGGCCTGTCCGTGCTGGTCCAGGCGCTCGACGGGTTGCGGTCGCGCGGGGCGCGCATCGCAGCCGCCCTGTGCCTGGCGGCCTGGCTCGCGTTCTTCCCGAACGCGCCCTACTTGATGACGGACCTCCTGCACCTGAAGGTCAGGGCAACCGGCTCCTCTGGCTCGACCTGATCGCGCTCCAGGCCTTCGCCTGGACGGGACTCGCGCTGGGCTTCGTCTCGCTCGATATCGTGCAGCGGGTCGTGGCGCGGCGCGCGGGGCGCGCGGCCTCCTGGCTGTTCGCGGCGGCGGTGATGGGGCTGAGCGCCTTCCGGGATCTACCTCGGACGGTTCCAGCGATGGAACAGCTGGGACGTCGTGCGCGACCCGCTCGGCCTCTTCGCCGACGTGGCGCACATGGTGCTGCACCCGTTCGCGCATGCGCAGTGGTGGCCTTCTCGGCCGTGCTGGCCGCCTTCCTGCTGACGGCCTACCTCGTCGTGCAGAGCCTCGCGTACCACCCGTCCCGGAACGGATAAACCCTTTGATCTCTCGTGGCGTCTCATGCCGTGGATAGCACCGTCCGGCCGACTCTCTAGAGCGCGCGATGAAACTCCCGCCGATCTCGCGGACCGATATCCGGTTGGGCTTGCGCCAGCTCGCCCACGCCCGCGTTCACGGCCATCGCCGTCCTCTCGCTGGCCCTGGGGATCGGCGCGAACACGGCCGTCTTCAGCCTCGTGAACGATGTGCTGCTCCGCTCGCTGCCCGTCCGGGATCCCGATCGCCTCGTCCTGCTCCGCCACACCCCGGCCGCGAACGAGAAGCCTGACGCGGGCGGGAGAAACAATCATCTCCCTCGACCCGGCGACGGGACGCTCCTCGAGCACGTCGTTCTCGCTGCGCACGTTCGAGGAGTTCCGCGCCCACTCACCGCAGCTCTCCGACGTCTTCGCGTTCGCGCCCTTCAACCAGATCGACCTGCTCGTGGACGGCGTTCCCGAGACCGAGGTGCTGGGCCAGCTCGCGTCCGGCGGCTATCACGAAGGCCTGGGCGTCTCCACCATCCTGGCCGGCCGCTGACCGAAGACGACGACCGCGTGGCGGCGCCGCCGGTCGCCGTCCTCTCTGCGCGCTTCTGGCAGAAGGCGATTCGGGGGCGATCCGTCCGTCATCGGCAAGACGGTGCAAGTCAACCGCGTGCCCACCGTCATCGTCGGTGTGACTCGGCAAGGATTCGCGGGCGCGATGCAGGTCGGCGAGTCCGCCGGACGTCCCGGTGCCGCTGGCCCCACACGCGCGCGATTCCAGCCCGACCGCGGCGCCAGCCGCTCGCAGCCCTGGTACTGGTGGCTGCGCGGTGATGGGACGCGCTGGCGCCCGGAGCGACCTCCGGCGCAGGCCAGCGCCAGCCCTCGGAGCCCGATCCTGCAGGAAGGACGGCGCAGCGAAGGCTGGCAGCGTCAGCCAGTCGGCTCGCCGCCGCCACCGCGGGCCCGATGCCGGACGCCCCGACCCTGGCCGCCGACCCCGGTGGCCAGGGCGAAAACCAGAGCCGCCTCCGGTACCGCCAGTCGCTGGGAGTGCTGATGGGGCTCGTCGGCCTCGTGCTCCTGGCCGCCTGCGCAAACGTCGCGATGCTCCTCGTCGCGCGCGGCGCCAGCGGCGGCGGAGATCGCCGTCCGCCTCGGCCCTGGGCGCGAGCCGGGCCGCATCGTGCGCCAATTGCTCGCGGAGAGCCTGGTGCTGTCCGGCCTGGCCGCGACGCTGGGAACCGCGCTCGCCTTCTGGGGGCGCGGCCTGCTCTGTCGCCCTCCGGCAGTTCAGTGGCTCGCGCGGTCGTGCTCGAGCAGTCCGTCGACGCGCGCGTGCTGGCCTTCACGATCGCGGTGTCCGTGGGCACCGCCGCGATCCTGTTCGGCTGGGCCCGGCCCTGCGCGCAGCCACGCGTGGACCTCCGCGCCCGAGTTCCAGGGCGGCGCGCGCACGCGTCGGATGGCCGCTGCGCTCGCGTGAGCGCCCAGCTCTGCTCGTGGTGGCGCAGGTCGCGATCTCCCTCGTACTGCTGGTGGGCACGGGACTCTTCATCCGCACCTTGCGGCAACCCGCGGACGTGGACCCGGCTTCAACGCCCGCAGCGGCTCGTGCTGTTCCAGCATCCGGGCGCACACTCGCCGGTTACGCGCCGGAGCAGTTCGGCTGTCAAACTCCACGCGCGGCATCCAGGAGCGGCTGGCCTGCCACTCCCGGAGTGCGCGCGGCCACGTTCTCGAACCGTCCCCCTGCTCGCGTGGGCGTGCGCAGCGACCGCCGGATGGTTCCGTGGCCGGAGGCGCGCCCACGGCCGGACCGCCACCCGGCCTTCAACACGAACGGCGTGGCTCCCGAATTTCCTCGACGGCGATGGAGATCCCGCTCCTCCTCGGCCCGGCTCCTTCACGCACGCGCACGATGCCGCGGGCGCCGCAGGTCGCGATCGTCAACGAGGCGGCTTCCAGCGCCGGTCTTGTGGGCGCGGAGAATCCCATCGGCCGGCACCTGGCCTTCGGCTCGACGCCGATGGGCGAGCGAACGTCGAGATCGTCGGCCTGGCGCGGGACGCGAAGTACACGAGCCTCCGCCAGCGCCCGCACCTCGCGACGGTGTCGCCTGCCCGCGGCGCAGCGGAGAAGGACGGCGGGGCGGAAGACTACTGCGTCCGCGGCGCCGGCTGAATCCCGCGGCCTGTTCGGCGCCATCCGCGCCGCCGTGCGCGAGCATCGATCCGACCCTGGCCGCGACCGATCTGCGCACGCAGGACGAGCAGATCGCCGCGGATGAGCGGGCAGGAGATCCTCTTCGCGCGCCTTTCCGGGTTCTTCGGGGTCGTAGCCCTGGCTCTCGCGGGCGTGGGCGCTCTGCGGCCTGACCGCCTACATGGTGGTGCGCCGCTACCGCCGCAGTTCGGCGTGCGGATGGCGCTGGGGGGCGCTGCCCGCCAGGTGCTGTCGCTCGTCCTGCGCGAGTCGCGCGCTGGTGACGGCGGGGATCGCGCTCGGCCCGAGCCACTTCGCATACGGCGCGAGCGGCGTCGTGACCTGATGCTGTTCTCGGCGTGTCCGCGGCCGACCCCGTCACGTACGCGGCGGTCCCGCTGATCCTCGTGGCCGTCGCCGTGCTCGTCCTCGGTCCCCGCGCGACGGGCGACGCGCGCGTGAATCCGGTGGTAGCCCTCGCGCGGAGTAGTTCCGCGCGTCACGACCGAGGGGCCCTCCCGTGGGGAAGCGCCCCCCTATCTGGGGCGCCGGCCGACCGACTACCTCGGCGGCGGCGGGACTTGAGACAGGTCACGCTCGCCGGAGTTCCCGAGGTCGACGCCGGTGACCACGGGTCGGAGGGCAGCTGATCTTCGCCAGGACGCGTTGCCTGCCGTTGTTGCTCCCCATCGGCTGCATGCTCGGCGCCGCGCCCGGCGCCTCGACGAATGCATATCACATCCCGCCTTGGCGAGCGGCCCGAAGATCATGGTGTTGGCCGCGGTGCCGACGAAGAGAGCTGGCTACCAGGATCCACGGCGTCGAAGACGCCGATCAGGTAGAAGCCGTCCGGGTTCTGGTTCCCGGCGGGCGGATGTTGTGCCCGTGTGGTTCACGCTCGGGACGCACGTCACCACCGCGCGGCGTGGTGTCGCGCCAGACCTTCCGTCGCGGTGGCGGTGATGGAGTCGCCCTGCGAATCAGGTCCCGAACGAGGCCTGGATGGTGTCGGTGCCCAGGCCGCCCAGCCCCTGCAATGCGGGATAGGTGAAACTCACCTGGCCGGAAGCGTTGGTCATCCCGGAGCCGGTTGCGCCGGCATTCGGCCGGAGGATCGTGAAGTGGATCAGAGCTGGCCGCTCACGCCGCCCGCCGCTCCGCGGCGAGGGTAAGCGGTCACGGTGTTGCGTCTGGCCGGGCGTCGAGCTCGTTGATGGCCGAGGCCAGGCGGCAGTAAGGGTGACGATCGTGACGCTGATGCAGTCGTTCGCCGATCCCGCCCCTCCGCCGTCGCTACCCGACGCGCGCACGCAGAAGCTGATGGACCTCCGGGGGCGACCGGCACGAGGATCAGGGCTTCCCGCTCCGCCGAAGGTGACCGAGGCGGGGCCGGACTGCGGCGGGGCCGGGCTGGCGTTCCCGGTGATGTCCGTCGGGGCGCCGCCGTCCCACGGTGAGGCTCAGGCTGGTGAGCTGGGAGTTGACGACTCGGGCACCACGTCCGGGAGGTCGGCCACGTTCGGTACGGGCGTGCAGTTGCTGCCCCCGCCCATTCGCCGCCACGTCGTCGAGGCTGCCCAGGCTGTTGGGGTCGCTGCTGCAGGAGGACTGAGCCGCCGACCGCGAAGGCCTTGCGATGGTGATGCCGGCAGGGACAGCCACGCCAGCGACGGTGGCACCCCGTATTGGCGAGACCGTCGGAGGGTACGCGCGATCATCCGGCTGGTGATGGCGGGCGTCGCCGGGCTCGCGTCACTGGCCCGCGATCACGCCGACGGCGGCCTGCAGGCCCACCGCGGAAGTTCGTTCCGTTCGATCCGCGTCCCTCGGCGTGAAGAGATCGGGGCCGCCGAAGATCGCGCGGAGATTCGTGGAGCAGGCGGACGGAGTTCACCACCTGGTTTGAGGTCGCGGCCGCCGGCCCAGCCGCGATCGGTGCCAGGGCCCGTGAAGAACTGGAGCCCGGCCGCGGGCCCGAGGTCCACCGCCCAGGCCTCCCGCGTGTCGCCCGGGTCCAGGGCGATTCTTGCCGCCAGAACCACGAAGCCGTACGCGACCCACCGCGTCCCCGCGCTCACGGCGGTGTTGACTGAGGGGACCCGGTCGCGGCGGCGATCTCGCAATCGAGGATGTATAGTGTCCGCTGTTGCCGTCGCCGTTTTCTGGTCGCCACCGCCGCGTGCCACCCCAGGCCGACTGGGTGCTGAAGGAGACGTCCAGCACGTAGACGATGAGCGTGCTGGGGACGGGTGCGCCGGTGCCGACCGAGGGCCGTGCCCTGAAGGTCGACCTGCCCGGGGAGGGCCTTCACCGCTCCATCGGGCGGGGCGGCGGTGATGTTCACCGAGATCGAAAGTGCCCTCCGGGCAGGTTTGCCGTCGTCCGCCCGCATTGCCCACGGGAAGAAGGTGTCCCCCGAAGAGCGCGAAGAGAAGGACGAGGGGCCGCGCCCGGGGCACGTGCAAGACCGCTTCTCATAACTTCCTCCCTGACTGGCAGAAACTGAGTGGGTAAAACCGGTGACCGTGGCGAGGGCTGGGTACGGGGATTCACGGCAGCCGGGCTTCGCCCACGTGGCGAGCCCACGCGTTTCGCGGCTCCGGCGCACCGACGGATCGGGGTCGGTGGCCGCCTGCTCGGCGGCGAACCGAGGCCTCGTCGCCCGGGAGCGCCGCGAGGCCAGCGCAGGAGCCGTGCGGCGGACGCGGGGTCCGCGATCCTGCCTCGGGACGTCACACAGGAGAGGGACCGCGCTCGTCCCTCCGGACCTTTCCGAAGCCGCGCGAACGGCGTGAAGGCTTGAACGGAGGAGACCGAGGGATCACGTACAGAGGCGATGCGACAACATGGGGACGACGACGTCGTCGCCGCCGGATGATGCCGAGCAGCGCGAGCCGCTCTGCGCCGGAGGAGGATCATCGGCCTCGGACAGGAAGCGGGGAGAGGTCCTGGCGGCAGCGTCCGCGATCCGTGCGGCCCCCGCGGGGATTGCCGGAGCGCGGGGCCCCCACCCTCCCGGCCCGCGAGGAGTTGCCGCCGGATCTTCCACGGCTTCGCCCTTCGAGGGCCTCTTCGTGCGTGACGCGAGGCTTAGGGGCCGGGATGAGGAGCAGCCAAGCCAGGGGCTCCCGGTGAAGCCGCCGGCAGCTGACGGATCCGCCTGCCAGGATCGAGGACGTTCGCGGCGTTTGCCTCGGGCAAGGTCGGGCAGCGGTACCGAGATCAAGAATGGGTGCGCGTCAACGAAAGGGTGGCGTGGATGAGACCGCGTGCGCGTCGCTTTCCGTCTGCTGTTCTCGGAGTACCGCAGGATGGAGGACAGCGAAAGGACGGCAGACAGCGGCGTGTCAGGCGGAGAGCGTCTCGTGTGCGCCAGCTCTTCGATCAGCCGCGTACGGTCGTGCATCTAGGCTTGGAGAGGACGTTGGAGACGTGGAACTTCGCCGTCCGCTCGCTGATGCAGAGGATTTACCGGCGATCTCCTTGTTCGAATGACGACGGGCGACGAGCCGCAGGATCTCCTGCTCGCGGGTTCGTCAGGAGGGCCGCCGGCCGGCGCTACCGGGCGTCGCCCGTTCGCCGCTCCGCGCCGGCTGGTCCGCGCCGCAGAGGAGGCATCCAGTACCCTCCCTGCATCACCGTGTAGCCGGCGGGCAGGAGCTGATCGTCGACTTCACGGAAGGGGACGTAAGCCGCGTACCGGCCGAGTACGGAGTAACGCACGATTGGCCGCGGCGTCGGCACCGGGCCCGTCACCACGACATTGCCCTCGTGCCGGCCGGATCGCGCGCAGCTGGCTCGGTGAGGTCGAGGGTCGGTGGAGCTCCACTCACGGCCACGACGACCGGGGGGCACCGCGTCGGCGGCGCCTCCGCGGCGGCCCGGTCGATGCGGGACGCTCAGCCGCTGATGCGCGAGCCGGGAGATCGACGGGAGTACTGGCCCGCCAGGAGGTTCCCCGCCACGACGCACACTGAGAGGCGACTCATCGCCGGCGCCCCCAACGTCAGCTGTCCCAAGCCCCTCTGGCCGAAACAGGCCGAGTGCGCCAGTGAGCCTTACCCGGTTACAGAGTGCCCGAAGTGTGCGATCGGATATACCGCGTACACCATGTCAACCTCCACGTGCGACGCGCGGAGGCGCGGGCGGGCGTGGCGAGATCGCTCGCGCTTGCTCATCCGCGCCGACCCAAACCGGGGGTGCTATCATCCGCCCCGGGGCGGATAATCGCCCGCGCGATGAGGCGACGACCAGTGCTGGTTCGTGACGGACAGGCGCAGTGTCCCGGTGCGGGGCCCCCTGACCGGCTGGGAGCGGCTTCCGGGAAGAGACTCCGCGCCCGGATCCTTAGCGGATTCAGCGCGGGTCGTCTGGCGCGAAGGGATGAAGGAGATGGACCGCGCCCGACCTCGTCCCGGAGCTGGCTTCGCGCCTCCCCGCCCCAGGCGGCCCCGGGCCGCGGGAACGCGTCTGTTCACGTTCACGGCGCGAACGGACCCCAGAGCTGGTTCCACCTGGACCGAGCCCCGCGAAGCTCGCCGTGATGATCGTGAGCGACGCTCGGCCTGTATCAGCTCTACTGGTTCACCACAAGCAGTGGGATCGGCGTCCGGGACGCCGGCACGACAACGTCGCTCCCGGCGCCGCGGTCGCTTCTTCGCGATCGTCTTCTGCTATTCGCTGTTTCCGCCGGATCGTCGACTCCACCCACGCCGTGGGAGTGACCACGCGCGTGCCTCCCGCGTTCTTGCTTGCCGTCGGCTTCATCCTTCCGAGCCTGATGTGGAAGGTGGAAGGTCTCGTCGTCTTCTCGGCTTCGGCGCCTTCGATCCGCTGGTCGCCGCCCAGCGCATCGCGAACGCGGTGGCGCTGCGCGCAGGGGGCTTCGACGGAGGACCGCAACACGCGCCTGACGCGGCTCAACTGGGCCGGCGTCGGCGGCCGGGGGCGGCCTGATCGCGCTCCTGGCCCTTGGCCGTCCTGACTCGGGATCAGCGGGCTGGGCCAGCCGCCGAGCGTCGAGGCCTACCTCTCCAGCGTCCCGCGAGCGTCGTGAACAAGACGCTGCCGAAGAAGCTGGACGCCGGGGTCCGAGCTGGTCGACGGACGGCCTCGCCGGGGCGTCCTCGTCTACCGCTACCGGCTGGTCAATCGATCCGCGGGTGAGCAGGATCCGGGCCTCCTCGCCCAGGGCCTGCGGCGGGCTGCTGCTGACGAGCGCCTGCGCTTTCCCAGACCAGGCGGGCGATGCTCGACCGCGGCGTGGCTGTGCGCCACTCCTACCGCGACAAGGACGGGCGCGAGGTCGTCGCCGATCGACATCGTGGCCGCGCAGACTGCGCCGAGGCTTCGTCCCGATAGCGCCGCCGGAAACCGCGCCTCAGCCTACGGCTTCGGCCGGCGGACGGTCCTCACCTTCCCGCTCCTTCCTCCTCCGCAGAAGAACTGATCGCCGCCATCGGACTCGAGCCCCGACACGCCCACTCCGGGCGGCATCTCGAGCCTCTCCAGGACCTCTCCCGTTCGAGGATCGACTCGCCGCAAATCGCTCTCGTCACCTTCCCAGGTGCCGTGCCAGAGCTCTCCGTCGACCCAGGTGACCCCGGTGACGAAGCGGTTGGACTCGATCGTGCGAAGAATCGCCCCTGTCTCGGGATCGATTTGATGGATCTTCCGGTCCCGATACTGCCCCACCCAGAGCGTCCCTTCGGCCCACGTGAGCCCCGAGTCACCGCCGCCGCCGGGCGCCGGGATCGTGGCGAGCACACGGCCGGTCTTCGGATCGATCTTCTGGATGCGATCCTCGGCGAGCTGAAACAGGTGCTGGCCGTCGAAGGCCGTTCCTGCATGCGCGGCGACGTCGATCGAGCGCACGCGTCTTCCCGCTCGCCGGATCGAAGGCGGTCAGCCTGTCTCCGGCAGCAAACCAGACGTTCTGGCCGTCATACGTGACGCCATGCACGTGGTCGGCACCCGGAAAGGGTCCGTACTCACGGACGATCTCGGCGGTTGATCGACGCATGCTTCCATCCTAGTCAGTCGGCAGAGGAGCCGGGAGTAACAAGGTCGTCGTGAATCCCGGCACGGGCGGCGTCATCCAGCGGCGCGCTCGCCCGCGACCGAACGACTGCACCTTGCCTGCGGCCGCGAGGCGAGTCGAGCGCCCGCTGCACGGTGCGCTGGCTCGTTCCCAGCGCGGAAGCGCGCAGAGCCGAGCTCGACCACGATTCACCGTCGGCGAGGAAGGCCAGCACCGCCGCATGCTCCTCCTCGACGGGCCGCGCCAGCACGACGACCTCGCGTGCGCTGGCGCGGCGCCAGCGCAAACCTCGCTTCGTCGCGCTCGCGTCCGCCAGCGCCCGAAGGACCGAGCGCAGCCGCCCGACTTCGACTCGCAGCCGCGCGCGGTGCGGACTCATCGGCGAGCTTCGATCAGAATGCGCGCGCGACGAGCGTGTCCCTCGGTACGTCTCCCGGCCACGCTTCGCCCAGCGCGCGTGCGAGCGCGAGACAACACCGGGACGCGTCGCCAGCGGGGACCACCGTGCCTGCCGCCGCGCACGACGTCGACGGCGACGCGTCCACGACGAATGCTTTCGACGCCAGCAGCGCCTCGACCTCCTCGAGCCGGAGGACTCGCTCCTCGCCGCGCGATCAGGCGCGCGGCGGGCGTGTCCAGGGACGAGGATCGCGCTTTCGACCTCGCCGTCAGCGCCGGGATCCCGTGCCTGGCGCGCGGCGCGCGCGGCCCGAGCGAGCGCAGCGCGCGCCGCCTTCGTCCGGAGGCGCCGCAGCGCGATCCCCGCGACCACCAGCTCGTGGACGGTCCTCGACGCGGGAGGGAGAGGGCGCGGGGTCCAGCTCGGCGAGCGTACGCTCGGCCTCGTCGATGCGCCCGATCAGGAGGAGGCGCCGGGCCTCCAGATACCGCGCGTGCGCGGCGTTGAGCCCGGTCGCCGTGCGCCTTCCAGCGTCGCCCGCGCCGCGTCGAGCGCCTTCGCCGGCCAGCCCAGGTCGCGCGAGGCGAGGCGCGATCTCGGCCTCGGCGACGACGCACCTCGCGCGGGCCACGGCCTCTCTTCGGACCGAAGGCACGCGCGGCACGTCGCAGGAGCGCCTTCGCTCGAACGAGATCGCCGAGCTGCGCCATCGCGATGCCGCGAAGCGCCAGAGCGGGCGCGTCGTCGCGCAGGGCGACCCGCTTCAGCGCTGCCGAGGGATCACCCGCGGCGAGGGCGCGCGCCGCGGCCGTGATCAGCGAGTCCATCGGAATCCCGCCACACTTGTCACTCCCACCGTTCGATCCCCGGCGCCTAGATTTATCTCATGGCCGAACGACCACCGGGTCGTCACGAGGAGATCCGAGCGATGACGAAGCACATGACCGGGACACGTAAAGAGTGGCTCGCCGCGCGGCTCGAGCTGCTCGAGGCGGAGAAGGAGCTCACGCGGCGCAGCGACGAGCTGGCGCGGCGGCGGCAGGAGCTGCCGTGGGTTCGGATCGACAAGGAGTACCGATTCGAGACCGACGAGGGGAGCGCCTCGCTGGCCGACCTCTTCCGAGGGCGCTCGCAGCTCCTCGTCTACCACTTCATGTTCGGGCCCGACTACACGGCGGGGTGTCCGTCCTGCTCGGCGATCGCGGACGGGTTCGACGGCTTCGTCGTCCACCTGGCGAACCACGACGTCACGCTGTCGGCGGTGTCGCGGGCGCCGCTCGCGAAGCTGCAGGCGTTCAAGCGGCGGATGGGGTGGACGTTTCCCTGGGCGTCCTCGTTCGGCGGCGACTTCAACGCCGACTTCAACGTCTCGGTTCACCGAGGAGCAACAGCGCGAGGGGGCGTCGAATACAACTACCGGCGCGAGGCGCCGTGGCGCCGCGCGAAGCCGGCGACGACGGGTCCGTCGCCGTTCGCGGCCATGACCGGAACCGACGCGGCCACGTACACGCGCGAGAGGCCGGGCATGAGCGCGTTCGCGCTCGAGGACGGCGTCGTCTACCACACCTATTCCACCTATGCGCGCGGACTGGACGGCCTCTGGGGCATGTACCAGTGGCTCGACCGCGCCCCCAAGGGGCGCAACGAGACGGGCGTCTGGTGGCGCCGCCACGACGAGTACGGCAAGCGGTGAGCGCACGTCGTGGTCGAGCGCACGTCGAGCGGGCCTTCTTCGGCGTCTCGGCGCTGCTCTTCGCCGCCAGCGCGGCGGTGACGATCGTCTGGTGCGCGTCCATGTCGGCGATGGGCGAGATGCCGATGCCCGGCGGCTGGACGATGTCGATGGCGTGGATGCGGATGCCCGGACAGACGTGGCCCGGCGCCGCGGCGTCGTTCCTCGGCATGTGGGTCGTGATGATGGTGGCGATGATGCTGCCGTCCCTGGTCCCGATGCTGTGGCGCTACCGCCAGGCCGTTGGCAGCACAGGCGAGACGCGCCTCGGTCGGCTGACCGCGCTCGTGGGCGTGGGTTACTTCTTCGTGTGGACCGTGTTCGGAATGGCCGCTTTTCCGCTGGGCGTCGCGCTGGCGGCGATCGAGATGCAGCAGCCGGCGCTGGCGCGCGCCGTACCGATCGCGGTCGGTGTGGTCGTCCTGATCGCCGGCTGCCCTCCAGTTCACCGCGTGGAAGGCGCGTCACCTTGCCTGCTGCCGGGAGGCACCCGGGCGCGGCCGTACGCTGCCGGCCGACGCCGGCACGGCCTGGCGACACGGCCTGCGCCTCGGCCTCCACTGCAGCCACTGCTGTGCCGGTCTGATGGCGATCCTCCTGGTCATCGGGGTCATGGACCTTCGCGCGATGGCTGTCGTGGCGGCAGCCATCACCGTCGAACGTCTCGCACCGGCCGGTGAGCGCGTCGCGCGAGCCATCGGGGCCGTCGTCGTCGGGGCAGGGTTGTTTCTGATCGCGCGAGCAGCCGGGCTCGGCAGCGCAACCACTCTTTCATTGAGGCGCCGCAGCGCTTCGTCGCAGCAGGCGAGGCCATCTTCCGCGGCCTTGCGGTTGACCGGGCCCGCCTCCAGCCGCGAATCGCCAGGGCGTGGCCCTCGACGGACGGCCGAGGCCGAGGCTCTTCGCGTACGACGCGCGCCTTTCAGAGATCGCGGGACGGATGACGCGGCCAATGCCGACTGCTTTGCGGGCCCACGGCTCGCGACCGCGGCGCGAGGACCGTGATGGCAATCCCGGTCGCTTCGGGTCACCCTGAGGACAGCGCCGAGTACCGGGATCTCGCGAATAAGCAGCGGGCCAGCGCATCCCGCCAACGGCCGCGACGCGCCTCGACTTCGCCCAACCGGACGTCGACCTGGCGCGATCGGCGGCCGCTAGCGTCGCCACTTCTTCCGGTCCTCGATCGCGACGCGTCGAGCGCCCGTGCATATTCGCGCTGATCCATCTCCCGCGCCAGGGCGTCGCCGATCCGCAGATAGCTGCGACGAGGGTCCGCGCGCGCCAGCGCATTGCTCGAAGCGAGAGCCTCGCGCAGGGCCACCGCCTCGCACGAAAAGCGGCGAGGGCGATGGAGTAGTCGCCGGATGTCCCCGATGCGATTGAGGACGGCGCGGCGAGAACGCGCTGGGCCCTGGCGTCGTGTCCGCCCGACGAGCGGCTGGAGCATCTCGCGTGTCCGCTGCAGCTCCGCCGGCGCTTCCGCGCGCGCCAGCCGGCGACTCCGGCGCAGCCCGTTGGCCACCTTGCCGTGGGCGACCGCGGGGTTGAGAACCAGGCTGGGTGCCCGTCTTCGGAAAGACGACCTCGTAGCCGGGAGGAGTACTTCTCGTAGGTGGCGAAGCGACTCCGCCGCCTGGTTCAGCGGACACATCGCACTATGTCGCGCGCACAATTGGTGTTGACGCCCAGCGAAGGAGCACGCGCAAACGCGTCCACGTCGTCCGGAGCGCCGTGGCCACGACCGTCTCGATGATGGCCAGTGCCTCGCTCTCGACGGCAACCGCGGCCGGGGCGAGTCGTTGAAGACGTGTTCTCCAGGCAGCGTCCCCTTCCGGTACAGCGCCGCGGCAGGTCGCGGCGGACGACAGGTCGCCGGGATGCGCCGCGTCGAGGGCGCGCAGCGCCCACGCCACCGGCTTGTCGTAGCCTGACCAGGGCCCCCTTGCTGTCGCCGAGGTTCGCGAAGTTGGGCCGGCCCTGCAGGTCGCCCACTCAGCCCGCAGGCGTTGGCGATGTCAGCAACGTAACC